>OBUW01000374.1_pt1 | contig 26685 bp, 14 predicted proteins | sample 1475761 | NCBI WGS metagenome assembly OBUW01 (sample SAMEA2579908, study PRJEB22360) | human gut metagenome | biome: human gut; feature: human-associated habitat; material: faeces | place: Denmark | collected 2008/2010
TCATCGTCATCTTCGACTACCTCATCCTCCTCCTCCTCTTCCTCATCATCATCAATTTCAATAAAATCCTGATTTTTCTTTTTTATTTGATCACTATCAATATCAAATTCTTCTAAATCAGAAGGTTCATGTTCTTCTTCAAACAGAATTTTAACACCACCACCACCACCTCTTCCTCTTCCTCCTTTATTAGGTGAAGAAGGTAATGGGGCAATAATATCTATACTAGTTGTATCTTCTTCAATTTTATCTGTTTGAATTGATTTATCAACTTCTTCTTCTTCTTCCTCTTCTTCTACTTCCCCCTTGTTATTCAATTTTAATTTTAATTTTTTCTTTAATGGTGATGAAGATGATAATGGATTTGTCGGAGAAGCCAAAACTAATGGAACTGAATATTGTCTTAACCCAGGAGTTTTAAGGAAATCCCTATTATTATTATTATTATTATTATTTGATAATAATGACGATGACAACAGTGTTGTTGATAGACTACTTTTATTTGTTCTTGATGGTATCAATTCTGTATTTCTTCGTTTTATCTTTTGTGGACTTAACAGCAATTTACGTTTAAATTGATGAGCAGTCAATGAATCATCATAATAATTAGATTCAATTTTCTCATCCTCGTTGTCATCATCATCATCATCATCCTTATCATCACTATCAGTTTGTATTTCAATTACACTTTGAGTGGTATGTTCTTGTAATGTGTCTTCACTAGTAGATATATCAGATAAATCTTGGGTATTCAACACTTGTGTTTGGGATTTAAAAGTCTTTTTATTTTTATTATTATGTGAAGGTGATTTCGAGGCTATCTGTGATTGGTCTGCAGGTGATGAATGTAGAACTTTTTGTGAATCATAATATAATAAGCTTTGAGATTGAGTTTCTGGCAATTGTATCACTTGTGTATCAGGGATGTTGTTTTTCTGTATCACTTGTGTGTCAGGTAAAAGTTTGGGTATCACTTGTGTATCAGGTAGACGTTTGGGTATCACTTGAGTGTCAGGTAATGCTTTTTGTATTATCTGTGTATCAGGTAATGCCTTTTTTATGACTTGAGTGTCCGGTAGTACTTTTTGTATAATTTGAGTATCGGGTAGAACCTTTCCTATTACTTGAGTATCAGGTAACGCGTTATTAATTACTTGCGTATCAGACAATGCTTTCCCTATTATTTGAGTATCGGGCAAAGGTTTTCTTATAATTTGTGTATCTCCCATTTGATCATCTTGAGTATCTATATTGTCTTGTATGAAAAGTTTAGAATTACTTCTCTGTTTCTGAATTGTATCATTAAAAGATTCAATATTATAATTATCATCACTATGGTAATGTCTCTGTATTAATACTTGTGTATCATCATTCCCATTCCCGCCACCATCTTTAGAAGATTCACATGAATATGATTTCAAATATTCAGAATGTGTTCGTATCCCATTATTTTGTCCTTCTTGATTAATCATTTCTTGAAGTTTTTTCAGAAATGGACTGATCGTGTCATCATCAGCTTCAGTTATATCTTCAATTGTTTTATCACCAATTGTTTCATCTTCTATTGTCGGTAACAATTCAGTATCATCATTTATTATATTTCCTCCAAATATTAAACTTGAATTATGGTCCTCATAATCTTTGAAAATCGAAGAATCCTTTTGTGTAGGTTCTAAATTAACATTAACTGTAGAATGAACTTGACCTTGACCTTGACCTAAATCTTGACCTTGTTGTTGGTGTTGAAATTGTGAATTCTTTGATGAGGCAGATTGTGGTAATACGTGTTGATCAACCTGTGTATCCATAATCACCTATATTATCATAATTTTAAACCGTGTAATGAAATAAAAAATTCTCCCCCCCCCTCCCCAAAAAAAAACAATAATCACCGAATCCGTTTTTAGTTGTCTTCCTTTTTTTGTTTTTGTTTTTGCTTTCCTCCATTCAAGTTGTGCACACTTTTAGAAAAATTGTAACGGCCCCGTCTTACCATATTGATATTATATGAATTTCACCAAAGATCATAGTTAAAACTCTTGGTGGTGGTTATCTACATGGTTTACATGGTTTACATGGTTTACATGGTTTACATGGTTTACATTATTTTCATATTAATTAAAAACAAATTTTCATTATATATATAAAATAAAACTAAAAACTAAATAAAACATACCATAATAAAAGAATCATCAACAAGTCGAATACAAAACATATAAGAATATGAAAATAAAAAAATTATTAATATTACAAATGAATGAAATGATTTTGAACTAAAGAGTATGCATATATACAAAAGAACAGGATTGGTTACCAAATATTATCAGCTTAATTGACTTAAAATATCATCCAACCTATGATCTTGAGTTTCTTGTTTATTTCCAATTGATTGTACACCATTAGATGTAAAATGACCAACTTCAGATAAAGATTGATTTCTTCCTTTCTCCTCCTCCTCCTCCTCCTCCTCCTCCTTCTCCTTCGCATGTTGATGATGATTATTGCCATTAGTTTCAAAACTTCTTGCTCTTGGTTGATAATCCTTTCTTACCACAAATAATGCAAACAACCCAATTCTTAAATCACGTCGAGAATTCTTTAAAAATGGGGGTAAATTTTCATCTCTGAAATCAATTGGAATCAAATAAGAATCTTTTACAAAAGATGGTTGGCCACTTAAAACACCCACTTTATTTTTAATCAATAAATATTGATACAATTTTTGAAATTGATCGTCATTGGCATCATCATTTAGAATTTGAACAAAATAAAAATCTCGAGATCCAATTACTTTTGGTAAATACTTATCAGCAACATGTCTATCGAGTCGTCCAAGAATAGTGTACGCAGGTAAATGTAAAATATCTTTGGTGGTGTTTATTAAGTGGTCCATTGGTTTGTCATTGTAATCAGTGCTAGTATAAAATTCTCCTTTGGCTTTAAATGTAGCAAATTCTGGAAATGTGATTCTACCAGACCAAACATGTTTGTTTTCAATTTTTCTTTCACCAGTAACTGGATTATCAACACCAGATAAAAATGAATAAAGACGACAATCGTCAGCTTCATTGTGGTTGGGTGAATCAACATCACTTAATGATTCTGAAGATTTCGGTGTGCTCTTATTTTCACCTTGAAGTTGGTTGGTCTCGGAATTTTCTGATTCCACTACCTCTGTTGTTGCTTTTGTACCTTCTTCTTTTTCTTCTTCTTCTTGTTCTTCATTTTCACGAGTAGCAGTATCTTCTTCATCATCTTCATCAAATCTTGGATTCAAGTTATTGTAACTTTTGCTTTGAGATTTTGTATGAGATATAAAGTTGGATTCTGGGACTATATCTGGAGAAAAATGACGATGATCAACTTTTCTTGTGGTAATACTCTCATCAATTTGGTTTGATCTCTCAAAATCATTCTCTTTAATAATTTCCCCCTTGTGTGTTCTTCGTATAATCTGTGTATTATCATTTTCTGTAAGAATAATGTTTTTGATGTTTTTTTTATTTTGTTTTTCAATTTTAGCAATATCTGCATTGATTTCTTGGGGAGTTTTATGAACAACATCCTTAAAAGTAATGGTCCTATCAAATATTTCTTGCATAAAATGCTTTTTCAAAACAAATAAAATCCTTCTTGCTTCTGTTGGATAAGCCTTTCCAGAAAAGTTTTCATGAATTATACTTTCAATTTCCAATGCCATATCATTGACTCGAGATTCTATTGCTTCCTCGGTAGTGTTATCTCCATCTTTAGGGATAACCTTTTTGAAAAAATTGTAGAAGGCTTTAAAAGTACTGATTCTAACTTCATCCTTCAAATTAGCAAAACTCTTCTTTTCCTTAACATCAGTAATCTCAATAATGTCATCATCATCGTTTTCTTCTTCTTCTTCTTCTTCTTCTTCCTTGATGGTCTTTGTATTGGAGGTTCGTTTGGATTGTGGTATGGGTTTTCCAGTACAAACATCACATTTATGAATATTGGGTATTGAACGTTTGGTCTTATATCCCATACACTTTGCATGTTGCCAAGTTTTGCATTGATCACACTGTACCATATCCCCTAAAGTATCTTCATCTTCATCGTAATTGTCTTTTGTGGCACCGCATGGTCGACACCTCACTTCACCGTCATACTCATCCTGAGAGCTAGTATCTGCATGATCTTCTGTATCTGATTTCGTCACCTTCACATCTTTCTCGACCCTTTGTTTTTTGTTTGTAGATTCGGTACTTTGACTGCTAAAGTATTTTACATCGTTGGATAATAATTCTTCAATGTGTCTTTTCATATTTTGACCACGATTGACTCTAGTCACACGTTTTGTTGGCTCTTCCATTTTTTTTTTGTCTCTCTGGTTGTCTAATAATGTTTTTTGGTGATCTATACCGGTGGTTCACGAGTAGCAGATTTAGCTAATGAATTCAACTCCAGCAAGAAGATGTGGTTAAAAAAAAGGGGAAAGTGTAAATATATATCAAGAATCAAAATATTATAAAAATAATTAAAAAAAAAAAAAATTTAGAATCGTATATAGAATATAAACACTTTACAGAGTTTGTTCACGAAAAATAAAAAAAAATGTTTGATAGCAAAAAAAATAAATTAAACTAGTAATGAATATTCCAAGTCTTTCTTCTTGTTCTCGATGATAATGATCACAGTTGATTGAATATTGGTTTGTGATTGATATAAAGAAATAGAATGGATTGAAGATGAGTTGTAATGAGTTGTTGTTGTTAGATGATGGTTTTTTTTTTTGCCCTTTGAATTGAATTAAATTGAAGAAATACAACTTTTTTTAGGGCGTGCATAAGTTGGAAAAAAAAAAAAAAAACCAACTGCTCGGTTTTCTTTACTATCACACGACCATTCTAATTGGTTGTCAAATGGTTTTTCAAACTATGGCAACGGGGTGTTGGTTGGATGGTTGGATGGTTGGTTAGTGGCTTGTATCAAAGGTATAACGTAAGTTTAATTATTTTATAATGATTAAGCAACAACTATTATCTATCTATTAATTTATTACTATCTATCTATATTAGTTGATACTCTATTTACTCTGTGCCTACCCAAATGTCACCCAAATAATTAAACAAGGCTATTTCATCTTGATTATATTCCACCAATATACCATCTAACGTGTTATCTTTAGTTTCATTGTTATCTACTGTGTCATCCTTTTCATCAGGACGCTTTTGTGGCCCACCAACACTTGAGTAAGCACACCACATATATCTTTTGCAATAACCCGACTCCCATAACCATCCGCTAGTTGGTTCATCCATAGCATTTTTACGATCTTGCAAATCTTGATCTAATGGTGGTACAACAGCATGAGTTATTCTTAATGGATTATAATAAAAAGTTCTAAACTGGTCTGCTGTGTGTAAATGTTTTAACCGAGTTTTCTTTTTCGCCTCTTTTTCGAAATTAACTTCATCTGCTTGATGACAGAAACGGAACCCTGAATTTATCCATAATAAACTATGATTGTCATCTCCACTGACATGTCCTGGGTGCGGTGAACAAATTTCTTTTGAATGATGCCATGTCCCATCTTTGCGGGCTCGGTCTTGTGGTGGAGTCAACTCACCAATTGCGGCTGCAAAATTGTCATCAAAATAATATTCTTCATCACCATTAATGGCAAATCCTAACCAGAATAACTCTTTATCACCCCAAACTTTCCCTGTAATGGGTCCTATAAGATTAATTTGTGTGATCATTAAGATTGAATTCAAATGTTTATCTTTATTGATCATCACCAACCCCGACTCCATATAATGTTGCAATCCTCTAAATAATTCTCTTGTGGTAGTATAATTTGTCATTATGGGAATATCAAACATCATTTGGTCGACTGTTGATGGACCCATTCGTTCAAAAAACTTACCATCCTCCACTGTTCTTCTTTGCAAAACTGATCGATCTTTGAAAAAATAAGTTCCAGTTGTTTGATAATTTTTCAATTGGAAAAAATATTCTGGAGGTTGCATTAAAACAGTATCAACATCAATCAACATAAACTCACTAAAAGAATTGAACAAACTAGCCAATAATTTATTACCGAATCGAGAAAATTTCCCACGATAATTTTTATGAATGGAATTATAGGCATTCACAAACCAAATTTCTTGTGGTTGCAATCCTTTACCTTGGGAATTGATATACTTATCACCAAATAAATGGGCAACTTTTTCAAATGAATGTGGTAAAGATCGGAAATCTTCTTGTGCAGCAGTGACTATTTTCCGTTTTGATTCTTCATTAACATCGTCATAATAAACAATTTGTATAGGTAATTTGTTATCCAAAGCTCGTAACAAATGAATTAAACTCACAGCATAGTCAGAATGTTGATTCCCAATAGTTAAAACTATCCCTCTACCATTGAATTTATTTTTAAATTGTTTTAAAAATGGCTGAGCAGCATTGTTTGATTGTTGGATTTTTTTAGGAGTTTTTTGCATTGGATCATGATTCAAAATTTCATAATAATTTGGTGGCTCATGATAAACTTTGCCTGTCCATCGTTCATATACTGGGTATTCCTTGGATATCCAAGGGTAAACTCTATGTTCAAATGTCGATGATTTAGTAACCATCAAATCAACCAAAGCTTCCTTGTTTGTTAACTTTAATTTATCTATTTTACTCTTGTAAAAATTTCCACTTTCATCACGATGAATATCTTGGACTAACTTTTGTTGATTAGTGATAAATTGGTTGATCTTGTTGATTTGAGGAGTTTCGTCGTTTGTTATATAGCATTTATTGAAGATTCTAAAAGTTGATAATCGATTTACAATCTCTTGTTCAAATTTTTCATTCAAGAAATCAGTAAACATGGATTTCTTTAATTTGTTCAATTCTTTATTATAATCTTCTTCTTTGAATTTTTCTTTCATCTTGTCAAACTTTTCTTGTATAACTAGTTCTTTCACTTTGATAAAGTCTTTGAACTCTTTAGTGTTTTTATCAAAATGCATATCATACCTTGTATCAGGGTTGAAATGCCAGTTCACATCTTCAGCGAAAACATTTTTGAAATACAAATCACATCTCTCTTTGAATGACAATGTTCCCAAAACTGTCTCAAGTTTATGATTGCTGAAAATGTTATCATAGATATTTGAGTTCAAATCTTTTGTTTGTTTAGTAATGTTCTGGAATAGACTGCTTATTAACGATTTGTAAAGTAAATGGTTTTTGAAGTCGCTAGTTTGTTGATTTGTTGAAGGTTCGAGTAATGACGATGACAAGGCAGATTTCAGTGGAGACTCGGTTTCCTCATGTAGATTGTCATATACGTTATAAATGGAATATGACAGTATATGGCTTTCCGTGTTGTAATAATTTGAATTCATGAAATATAGGATGAAAAATATCCATAATGATGCACCGGTGAATAGAACCCATTTCAGGCGTTGTCTATTCTTAATTAGTTTTTGAATCATTTCAGAGGAAAACTCATACAATTCACTAAGATATTTTTTATAAATATTTCAACAACTTCAATAAAGACTCTTTTCTAAAAGAAAGAATTATTTTAAAAAAGAAGAAAGAGAAAGGTCTAGAAGTATCTATTTTATATTTTCTAAAATTATTCATGTAAATCATGATATGAAAAATAAGGAGGTATAGAAAATTTTTTAACCCTAACCATTTGTGCCTGGTCTTTTTTTAAAAAATCTTACAACTGTTTAAGCCTTGTTTGAAACATTATTAACAGCCACTGTAGAATTATTTTGTTACAAAAGAATGATGCAGGAGCAAGAATAACCAATACATGTAAGCCTATTTTTGTTCAATTCAAGACTGTATGCTGTATTGATAGTTCAGCAACATAGACTAATCAAAAACTCCCCCCTCCCTCCCCCTCTTAATATAGGTTGTTTACTCTGTTACTATTTCTTCTATAAATAACTAAAATTGAAGAAAATAATAAATTAATAAATAAGCAAATCATTTATAAAAAAGAATTAAGCTACCCAAATTAAAAGAACATGCATAAATCTTAACTATTGTGTCATTCTTTTGGTCTCACTGTGGGAATGGGCATCAACGTGTTTCTCAAGTATGGTTTCTTCTTTTTTTTTTTTTTTGGGTGCAACATTTTTGCAGTTGTCATCATTTCCCAAACTAGCATGAATGAATGACAACTGACTGACAACTATGGTTACCATTTTTGTAACCCACACATACACACACATGAGTTCTGTCATATTCTTGAAAGAACTCTGTTTATTTTTTACATCCCTTCCTTCCATCACATCCCTATCTATCTCTCTTATTATCGATATAAGGTTTTGTGTAACTACTAATCCACAACAACTGGTACAAGGCAAGGTTAAATCATGTGATGGTGTTGAATGATTGTACACTCTTATTTCTTACTAAAAACAGTATATAAACAACAGAGTGACGTAAGACTCTAGATAGAAAGAAAAAGGAAAATGTAATCTTGAACTTTAAAACATTAAAGTACTTTTTATTCATCGTTAAGATAAGTTGTTGAATCATGAAATAAATTTAAGCTCATAACACATTAGAAAAACCTGTGCATTTCCCGAAAAAGTAAAAAAAAAACAAATTAAACAAATATTAATTTTAAAGTTATTATCCAAAAGTTTATCATTCCTAATAGTTTGAAAACAATAAGAATGGTTATGAAGATTATAAAAAGTTGGTTCTGAGAAGTTATGAAAAACTAAAAATCCTGTATATGTATAGTGGTAGTAGTAGTAGTTGTTGTTGTTGTTGTGGATAACAAAAACTTCGTAAATGCATGAGATGAGATTTTCGTTGTGATTCACACGATTCAAGCACGTGTTATTTTTCGAACCAAGATCGTTCTTTTCGTTCGACAACTACAAGAAGATGAAATAAACTCTTGTTGGTAACATCTTGGCGATACTTAAGATATTTTCATTATTGTTTCGGATGCAAAGGAAGAGAAAAAGAGTAATGGAAACAGAAAGGGTGAGGGGGGACGGAAGAGGGCGGAGGGGAAAATCAGGTATTCGGTTAAATATAACTTGTTTGAAAGAGTGTTGATGCATAATGCATACAAAAACTACTACCAAGTGTGTTCGTAGTGCCAGTTTTGTATTTATTAAGGTGATGAAGATGATCGATTTAGTTCTTTGTTTTAGTTGCAGAATCTCATCTCAATTTCCAAGCTCGATTCATGTTTTTCTTGAAATGTGTTAATTACTTAGTGTATGAGTGTACTTATTATTGAGTATGGCTCAAAGCCTCGTTGAATTAAAAATTGTGCATTTAAACGAAACACCAACAAAATTCTTGGATTACAAATACTGTTCTGTGCTCAACAGCTTGAGTAGAGCTGATTTCTAGTCTGGAGTTGTTAATTTTCAATGAGAACAAACAATATCTGGAACTAATGTTGCAATAATTAAAATCTAAAAACTTTTCTGTAATAAAGTTTAGAATTTCTTGTACAATCTATAAATGCATTGTTTACACTCAGTTGCTTTTTTAGTTGAGGTTGTAATTAAGATACATTAAATCACACGATCAACTTGAAAACTTGCAGGAGTTATTATTACCCTCCCCCCCCCCTCCAAAAAAAATTTCAAATCATGTTGGATATTGCAACTACAAGGGATAACCTTTTTGTGGACAATTTCATGCCAAGAAGATGTCAAAATCTATAATAGTGATATATCGTGATGGCTTCTATCTGGGATGATGATAATGTGATCGCTGGTAAGGTCAGAAAACTGGCAAGTGGAAATTTAATGGGACATACACTGAATTTTCAGTACAAATTAATACATGTGTTTAAATCGTGGCCATAGATAAGCCATCATCTTTATTGATCTCAAAATCAGCCGTAAAAGAATAAGAAACATTTTTCAAACTTATTGCTAATTTCGAGAACATTATATTGACAAATTACTCTACTTATCGTTACCAGTTAGATCACAACAGGAATTCTTTCCAATTCAAGAGACATATTTTTGTATTTTTCTTTTTCGGTTTATGGTATTTCCGCACTGAAAGAAAAAAAAAAAAAAAAACACGAACCTGATTCCGAATTCCCAACCCTTGTTTTGGTTTTTCAATACAAAAATTAGATGATGATGTTTATTCTTTACTTTTCACCATTGTAAACAAAAACTAACTCCAAAATGTCCAATAACCATTCACAACAACATCCCCATAACACCAATGAAGAAACCCAAATATCAGCCATAACAGAAATTCATTATCTGCCAAACATGACACTTTCAGACATTGAACCATTTTGTATAGGAACAGGAACCACCCCACGACGTCATTTACAATGTCGATATTATCGATTCTCCAACAAAAATATTTTTCAAACTTGGTTAGAAGATAGGAAACAAATAGTTCATTGGGTTTGTGATAAAGCTAAACCAGGTAAGCACTCAATAAATTTAGAATTCATGCAATTTGAATGTAATTTTGCTGGAAGTTATACTCAAACTAGTTTAAATCATATCAATACCACTAATGATCAAGAGAGTAACGATAATAATGATAATAATAATAATGGTGATGATGATGATGATGATGGTAGCGGAGGGACAAATGAAACAGGTCTGGTGCCCCTTAGGAAAAAAAGAAAGAGAGGACCAACGATTAAAACCAATTGTCCTGCTAAAATTCAAATGAAAGTAACACCAAAAGATCCTGATGGGATATATGTTACTTGGATTTATAAACATAATCATGATGTTGGTACTGAAAAATATTTTGATTTGAGTAGAGATAAGAAAAATGCAAGAAGAAAACCTAAACGGAGAAAGAGATAATAAAGGACATGGGAGTAAGGCATTTATAGTATAATTTTATTTTACAATATCTTAACAAAACTTCAATAGTTGTTACAGTTAAACATATTATGATTTATTTCAAATAAACATTTCACGGTATTAAAATTGCACAACAACTAGAATAAAATCAAACTCTCTTCTTCCTCTTCCTTTTCCTTTTCCTTCAAAAATAGATTTATAATAATAAAAAAAAAAAATTCAAAACTACCAGGATAATAAAACCAAATTCCAAAAAATTCCTAATCCCTAATTAAAAAAATAATAAAAAACCAAAACTCTTGACTCCCAATTATAAACCTTGGATCAATTCCATCAAATCACGATCATCTCCTAACAATTCTTCAACATCAGCCAATGCCGTTTCACTAAATAATCCTGATTTAGTTGGTCGATAACCTTGAGAAACTGCTTCAACAATTGATGCTCGACGTCTTTCAATTTTAGATTGACTTTGACGACGTATAGGTTGTTGTTTCTTTATGTGACCACTGCCATTAAACTTCTTGTCGGCATTTGAATTACGACGATGGAGATGGTGATGTTGATCATCTTGATATATGTGGTTATTATATAGCACTGATTTGTTTCTAAATGCACCCAAGGGGATCTTTTTCTTATTTTGATTATTATTGAAATCTCGCCATATTTTGACATCATTTTCATCATCATTGTCCAATTCACTCACATTTAATAACTCATCTAATCCCAATGCCAGATCGTCAGATGATATCATCAGTGATGGTACATTTGTTGGTCCAACCACTATACTTTTACGTGGATTAGCAGCAAGTGATGATGCGATTGAAGTTGTCGGTAGACCTAGACCAGATCCATTAGATGAATTCACTATACTAGTAGAATGAGAAGTACCACTTTGAGCAGCACTTCTTGGCTCCTGTGATTTATTCAATTGTAATGTTCTGGTAGATAATCCATCAATTACTCCAAATGGTTTACAATCAACAGTAACCCATGAACCCAATTTAGGTGGTCTATAATCAGCGGTTTTTGAAGATAACACCTCGGTAGCTTTTTTGGAAGATCCAACCAAATTATTATTTGACGATGATTTTGGTAAACTTTCATCAACATCAGTAGATTCACTACTATCATAATCATCATCGTCATCGTCATCGTCATCAGCCCCTGCTCTAATTTCAGCCTCAAGATCCTGGATAGTCATTGGTGAATCACTATATGCCTTGTAAAGTGAATTGCCATGGTGATTAGACTTGCTTTTGCTCTTGAATGTATTATCATTTTCAATTTGTTCAAATAATTCGTCAGCTCCAGTAATTGCATTATTAGTCAAAGCCTTCTTGTTCTTTTTATTCTTTCTACTTTTGTTGACTGTTTTGGAATTGTTTTTATCGTCAGTTTCTTCACTCGATGAATCATTATCAGAACTGAAAAAATAATTCCATAAATAAGAATCATCATCTTCGTCACTATTGTGGTTACTGTTGGCTCTTTGCTTTACTTTATCTTTTTTCAACTTATCAGTATTTCCCTTGTGATGACTATTTTTCTTGCCACCATCAAGATGCCCATTTTTATCGTCAAATAAGGGAACATCAAAGTTGATCAAATCAATATAATCATCTTCGTCGTAATCACTACCACCAGAAACACTACTTTCATATTTGACAATGGGTTTACTACGATCTTCTCCGATACCTTTAAAAGAATTGACAATGCGATTAGTAGTTGAGAAATCACTATCAAAAGTATGCAAATCATCTTCATCTTCGTCTTCTTCATTTTCATCAAACCCATTAGTTTCAAATTCATTAACAAGATACTTCTCTTCTTCTTTCAAAAATGGATCATTTTCGTCGTCGTCGTCGTCGTCATCATCATCATCATCACCATCTCCTCCTTTGCTTGCTTCTTCGTTGTCGTTGTCGTTTTCTTCTTCTTCAATAGTAGAAAAGATAAGTGAATCATTGCGCTGGGGTTGGCTATTTCCTTTTGTAATTGGAGGTAAAAACTCCTCTGCATCATTTTCAGCTTGTAATGTTGCTAGCAACTCATTATCATCAATTTCATAATCTTCATCTGAATTCAACTCTTCTTCATTTATTTTGGGTACTTCAATCAAATGATGATCAAATTCAAATTCCAAAGAAGGAACATTGTTTGAGTCGACAGGATTTTCCGGTGAGTAATCCACTTCTTCACCAATATCTTCTTCTTCTGGCTCTTTAATATGTGTTTCTTGATTACCAGCTTCTAATTCATCATTCTCACCAGTATCAAATTCAAATTTAAAATTAATATCGGGAAGAACTGCATCAGATCTTCTCCTACCATATTTAAGAAAACTCTTCTTTCTTGGTTTCAATTTTTTTAAACTGACAACATCATCATCATCTTCTTCGTTATCTGATTCAGAGTTAGATTCCGACTCAGAACTCGACGCAATCGCATTATCATTACTTTCATTCTTTGGTTTGCTTTTCAATCCTTTTCTGGCTTTGGCTATTTTCAACGCATGTGCCTTTTGTTGTGCCTGTAATTTAACAAAATCAACGTCAGAATCATCATCCGAAGAACTAAACATAGCCTCATCGGAGTCCCCATCTGATGAAGTTGAACTGAAAATGTTTTTATTATTGTTATCATCGTCATCATCGTCGTCGTCATCGCCATTACTACTTGAATCATGTGGTCTTTTCCCCATTAATGAATATAACCCATCAAGATGATGATGTTCAGTTTCATCATCATCTTCATCGTCGTTATCGCTATCATTTTCGTTTTCATTCTCATTTTCGCTTTCTTCATCACTGTCTTCATTACTATCTGAATTAACATCGTAACTAGACCAGTTGACAGTTTTTCTAGGAATGGTTTTTTTCACTTTCTTCCCAACTGTTTTCCTCCCCTTCCCACCAGTGAAGGAAGGTGACATTGATTTTCTGGAAAATTTGTTATTAGTGTTATCACTATTTTTATAACCCATTATTGTCTATCGTAAAAATGGAAAAGAAAAAATACCGTACTAAAATAAATTAAAATTAAAATTAAAATTAAAAATGCCTTGTGAATATATAAAACTAGATATCACTCCTCTTTTGTAAATGTTATACTTTGTTGATATTAGTTCAAATTTATACTAGTTTTCTCTCTTTCTCTATTTCTCTCTCTCTTTCTTTCTTTCTTTCTCTCTCTGTTTATTATATCGATTTAAATTGCTATAATGAAATGATTTGTAAAATAAGTAAATATGAATGGATTTTTAGTATTATTTCTAGAATTATACATAATCTGCAATTTTTTTTAAGCAAAAAAAAAAAAAACACTAAAAAAAATAGATACAAGATTATTGAATATACTCCTTTTTAATTATAAGTGATTATTATAAATAAAAGGGAATTCTTCTTGATCGATTTATTGATTTGAACTGTAGTGGATTTGTCGATGGATTATCAAAAAAAAATAAATACAAAATATTTATATGTGAATATGAGAATCCTTGATAAGAAAGTTATATGTTACTTTATATCCAACTATAGATTGATAAGACTCGAACGTAATGTTTTGAAAACAAAAAAACAAAAAAAAGGGGGTGAATATAGAATAATGATAATCAATAATGTAAAAGATATATTCAGATACTCTCCTTGTAAGTTGAATGAATAAAAGGTTGGTTGTATTTTGGTTGTAAAAAAAAAAAAAAGAAAAATTAAGGAATCCTTTTTAAAAAGATGGGCAGCCCAAAATACAAAAAAAAAAAATTTTCCTTCTTTCTTGATTTTTTTGTTTTGAGGGAAATTTAATTTAGTTTTTATAATTTAAACCTTTTTTTCCCCTGGTCTTGGGTTGGGTGGTGGTGGTTGTATATTTCTCACCACCACCACTACACACACACAATAATATTAAACAATATAATTAAGATGAGCTAAATTATTTAATTCATTAAACTTTCTTTCTTTCTTTCTTTCTTTCTCCCCTGTCAAATCAAGTTTATTTTGTTAGTCGGTCGGTCGGTCAGTCCAGTCGGTCAGTCCAGTCGGTCAATCCATCGGTTGGCCAACTCGCAGGGCAACGATGGGAATTTCAATTTCCGATGCCCTTTTTTTGATTTCCCTCTCTCTCTCACACACTCTCATTATCCATCGTTTGACCTAAATTAATCTTATCAACTACAAGTATTATATGTATTTTCTACAGATCATTTTATTTATCTTTTTCTATCTAACCATAACTGAGGCTTATTGATAATAAACTAAAATGTAACCTTCATCTAAATACAAAAGGTATATATAATTTATATTAATACTGTGTACATACTTATATCTTGTTTCATTCCATCCCCCCCCCCTCTTCATTATCTTCACTTTCTTTGTATCTTCCTCATCTTGATCTCCTAGCCTCCACACCCCCCTTTACTTCTGTGGTTGTGTTATGTTTTTTTTTTTCTTTTTTAGTTTTGTTCTTGTCTTGCATGTTACAATATGCGTAAGAGATGAGCAAGATATCACAAAACAAACAACCAAAAAACAATAGAAGAGTACAAGAGTGTAAGAGTATATATGTATATTTGTTTGAACTCACAATAGTTACTTCGTTTATAATTGGTTGATTTTAATTTCTTCCCTGTTTTTTTTTTTTTTTGAAATTGTGGCAAATTTTTAGTATCCACGGAGATGAATTTAGACATCTCAGATGAATTGCCACCCTCACGTCCTACCTCTCTCCAATTAGATTTGGAGTATGAAATAAATAATATGGCATTATTTAGTAGTAAAAGAACGTTGACAGTAAAGCCATATTTCAATGGCTAAAGTAAAGAATAGTGTAGATAACAACAACAGATTCTCCCCTAATCGTGTGTATTCAAGATTTAGGGATATTTCACTTCTTGATGCATAATAGTAAATCTTGATTGACAATTTTTCAAATTTTTCAAAAATCAAATGTCAACAATGACAATAACAATGCCCCAACCACCACCATTACTACCACCCCTCTCATCATCACTCAACACCAACCCGACGACTTCTTCTTTCACTTTTACTAGATTTGTAGTTACTTCTCCTCTCTTTTTTTTTTCAATTACACTTTCCTCTTTAGTAAATCTTCTCCTCATCAAGTATAGATGCACCCCTATTTGAATCCACACTTGCAAATATAGAATTTCATTCTAACTCAAACATTATGCAAAATCCATACATACAAATTACACAAAAGTAAACTAGACAATGCATGGGCCCAAGAATTGCGTTGAGAAGAAGAAAGGAAAAAGTAATGGCACACGACTTATTGCGTATCTTGGTATGAGATGAGCACAAGACTTGTTAGATTTATATTTAACACAAGAAAGAAAGGAAAAGATAGGGGGGGGAAGAGATAGGTGTCGTCTATCTTTTGATGATTTCAGATAGTTACTGGTAGCTCATTCTTGGAGGTTTAATTTAGTAGTAATAAATAAATCAGTTAAATCTACTTTATAAATAAATTACAAAAATTTGTACATATATATATATAAAATGCAATCAATTATACCTAATATACAAAGTAATAATAACACTCAAAACATCTTCTGTATATATACTACAGAACAATTACTGCTTTGATAGAACTACTATACTTGATTTTTCACTCCCACCTACCAACAATCTATATAACCTCTACTTCCCCCTGTTGTCTCTTGTCTTTAACGAGCTTTGTCGGCTTCAGCAGAAGCAGTCAATCTAGCACTTAATTCAATTTGATCTTTAACGGCTTTAGTCAAGTACTCAATCATGATAACATCTTGGTTGTGATCTTTAAATAATTTTTCCAATTCAGGTAAGTTGGTCAAAATAGCTGGTTTATTCAATAATTGATTACTCAATAATCTTAATAAATCAATATCTTGATCTTTATTACCATTGTTTTCAATGTATGATAACAATTGGCCAACATTATCGGTGGCTTTATTCAATTGTTGACTCAAATATGATAAATCATCGGTATTATTATTGTTGTCATTGTTATTATTGGTATTGGTGTTGGTGTTGGTATTGGTATTATCATTTTGTTGGTTAATTTTTTGATCAATCAAAGTTTTAAAGGCAATCTTTTCAGTAATGGTGGCATTTATAACTTCATTAGGAATAGGAGTGAAAATGTATGAATTATTGACATTAGTTGTTTTCCAACCAATTTGTTGAGTATTACTAACTGGTTTACCAACAGCAGCACCAATATAAGTTGTAATTTTAGGTTCAATAATTTGATTTTTTTCATTTAAAAATTCAACATTTAAATATATGGCAGGGTATGGGAATGCTCTATCAACCCCCTTTGAATAAAAATCATGGATTAAACTAGTAATATCATCGATTTGATTAGAACTTCCAAACCATCCTAAAACAGTTTCTTTGGGATGAGCTTTTTTATATAATTGATATAATGATTTATGAACTTGATCTTCAATGGCAATAGAATCCCCAGTTTCATTGATAGGAACCATAAATCCATCTTTAATTTCCATTTCTAATCCATCATCGGATCGAGATCCTAATAATGTCCCAATGATTCGTTTATTTAAAACTTGTTGTGAAATGATTTCTAAAATTGTCAACATTGCTGGTGCATGAATCTTTATACTAGCTGGTCCATTGGCAGATCCAGCAGCTGGTGCTATAACATTTGGTCTCACTAAATGCATAAATGAATTTGTTTGTGACATGATGATGATGATGATGATGATGATGTTAATTATTGTTGTGGTTAATTAGTTGAGTTGAGTTGGTGGGTCTGACTTTGTTCGTTGGTATCGATTTTGAACAAAATGAAAGAAAAATTTTTTTTAATAACACCAAGAAAACAAAAAATTTTTTTTCAATATATGGCTGTGGTTAATATACAGGATGTTGAAAAATTATATAGTATAATTGATTAAATAAGCTGCAAAAATAACATGAAAACCAACTATTATGATCGAGGTATACTTTAAATAGATTAATGAATACCTTAAGGCAAATGTTTTTGATTTGATATGAAAAAGTACTGCTATATTTTCTGAAGTTTCGTTGTGTTTGGCAAAGAATTTATTCAAGTGGCATCGAGAAAGAAAATGTTTTGTTCAGTAATTGTAAGCGTATATCTGGATTACAACAAATGTTCCTTCTGTATCAACGTAACTGTATGTGAACCGTGAAAGGTAGCTTGTTATTCCGTGTTTCAGCTGTTTAAGAATGAAGTTCTTATAAAATTTGATCGCATGTTTCTCACCAATTCTTTATGAAAATACTTGTATTGTTAATTCTTTCTCGAATATTTTATAGCAAGCAAACTCATGAAACCAGAATATTATTCTTGAATCATTCAATACTCTTAACTCAAATGAAATTAAAACACACAACATTATATATATATATATAGTATCAATCCTATCATTATCTTCTTGGTGTATATGCAAAAAAAAGTGTGTACCATGGACAATTGCAAAAAACCATTTTCCTTTCTTTTTCTTTCTCTTTTTATTTGAAAGATTCCTTTTGTTTTTTTTCTTTGCTCAATTTATCAACAAAGGTCAAGAATAGTTTTCAACCCACACACATTATATATAGAGAAACCCTAGTCAGTTCAACAGCTTTCTTATATGACATCGACCATCACAAAGACAAACAACAACATAACGAGGTCATTTGAAGATGACAAGTTTTTATTACCACAATTAAAATCATTAAACAAAACATGGATATTTTCTGAAGAGGCCGTGATCAATAATTCACCGACTCGACATCAAAAACTAACAATTAGTCAAGAGTTGAAAAATAAGGAATCGATGCATGATTTTTTAATTCGATTAGGACAAAAATTAAAAGTTGATGGTAGAACAATTTTAGCAGCAACAATATATTTACATCGATTTTATATGCGAGTACCGATTTCTCAATCAAAATATTATGTTGTTTCAGCTGCCCTCACCATTTCATGTAAATTGAATGATAATTATCGAACTCCTGATAAAGTGGCATTACTTTCGTGTAATGTCAAACTACCACCAAATGCTAAACCCATCGATGAACAAAGTGAAATGTATTGGCGATGGAAAGATCAATTATTATTTCGAGAAGAATTGATGTTACGAAAATTGAATTTTGATTTGAATTTGATTCTACCTTATGAAATAAGAGATCATATTTTTAAAAATTTTATGCTTTTGGATCAAGAAGACGAACTGGTGAAATTATTTAGTACTCATAAATTAGATATTTTGAAAATGACAACATCTTTAATTGAATCTTTATCTAGTTTACCAGTTATTTTGTGTTATGAAATGAATATAATATTTGGAACATGTTTAATTATAACAATTCTAGAAGGTAAGAAAATCATTGATGAAAAATTGAATATTCCAACTGCATTTCTATACAGATTTTTGGATACTGATTCAGAAACTTGTTTGAAATGCTTTCATTTTATCAAAAACCTATTGAAATTTTCTCAAGATGATCCTCATATTATCAGTAATAAAGCAAGTGCGAAACGATTGTTAGATATAAGATCAAGAACATTTCATGAAATTGCTAAACAAGGAGATCTCAAGCAACCACAACCACAACCACAACCACAACAACATGAAAATGAAACCACAACCAAAGAGAAAAAGCCAGAGGATAACCAAGGCGAGGGAAACAATGCTACAGAGAAGATTGAAAACGGTCATACAACAAACAGCACAAACACGGACCCCAAAAGTCAAGATAATAAAGTAGATGAGATTGACAAGAAGGAAGCAAAGGAGATAAACAAAAGTGAAACACAAGATGACCATACACAAGAAAGAAGCACTATCGCTGCCGAGAATAAAGTGCCAGATACAGAAAGCAATGTAACAAAATCTGAAATCACGAAATCTAACAATGAGATTATGGCTGAAAAGAACCCCAACGTAAAAGATAGTAATAGCAATAGTGATGACACTGGATACACATCTAACCAGTTAGAACAAGGAAAAGATACCAAAAATGAAGAATTAGAAAAGACACTTGATTCTGAAAAGATTTCTACACCAAACAATGGTACCACTACCAACAAGCCTGCTGCTGATTTACATGATTCAACCAACGGCACAAACGAAAATTCTATTGGAGAAAAAAGAGTTCTTGAACAAGATTCAAATGACACTAATGTAGACTCACCAAGTAGTAAAATAGCAAAAGTTGAATAGTTGATATTTATAGAGAAAAAGGTAAGGTATACTAAAACGGCTGAACAATCGACCGAATCGCAACCCACATATAATACAACTTTTAGCATTTGCGATTTTAGGTGATTTAATGTCCGAGGTAGTGCTAATTGGTTACAATTGTTTTTTTTTTCTTTTTACAACTTGTTGTGGTGGTGGGTGCGTGCGTGCGTGTGACTCCAGATGAAAGAGATCATAATCATCATCAACCATTCAGAAGTGTGATTACTTCTTCTTTTTACACTTGTCCATTATTACAACTTTCTTTCCCAAATATTTTTTTTTAAAATATTCTCATTTATAAATAATAGGTGATACCATTTGCCACTACGAGTAGTTTCATATATGGAATATTAATATATTTGTTACCCCTTTGCAAACTCCCTACTACTACTACTACTCCCCGCTTTTTAACCATGGACCCTAATATTGATATTGACATATTCAGAGACTTGGATGCTTCATTTATGGAAATATTCCATAGGACACAACTTCAGAGATATTTAGAACATTTACCTCCTGGAGAGAGAGAACAACAACTAAATAACATAATGGCCCAAGGAGATTTATACCTCAGCCAACAACAACAACAACAACAACAACAACAACAACAACAACCACGTTATTATCATGTTCATTGGATATTCAGTCATATTCCATTTATAATTTTGAATTTTGATCAAATGTGGAGAGATTTTTCATGGAGAGCATTTTGGGCACGTACAATAGATGCTATAACTAGTGCTGTGATAATGACAGTTCGAGCTCTCAGATTCACAACATTTATAATTGGATCAGGAGTTTATTTCCAAGGAGTGGTGAGGAGATTATTTGTGTTTTGTGATGTCATTACATTTTCTGATAATTTTATCCGTGATATGTTCACATATATTTTAAGAGATTCAAAAGATATATTGGATCAATGCGTTTTACTTGAACGTCATCTGCGAAATGTTTTTTACTTTTTACAATATGATGAGTATAGTAATTTGTCAAGTTTCCAAGTAATAAAATTAGCGTACCAAAACTTATTGGCATCATTAATAAATGTCGAATGCATCACTTATGCTCCAAATTCAACAGGATCAACAACAACAACAACAACATCATCATCATCAGCAACAACTACAAGCTGTAAAATTTTGACCAATACATTAGTGTTTAAACTTTCCAGTGTATTTCAGGAATATTTCCCAGCTTTAGGATCAACTGGATTGAAATTAATTACCCTTTGGATGTACATTAGTTATGCACTAATTGGTGATATTATCTGCTTGAATATTTTATTGTTTGTCAGTTATAACCTAATAAATAGATTTATGGGTTATAAACAGGTGTTTCAAGGACTTAGGGATATATTGTGGAATAGTTTATTTAATTTTATATTATAATGGTGATTTATAGAATATATAAAAGCCTATTTTGGCCATGAATGTGTCGTTAACCGAGGTGACTCGGATGGAAACGAAACTGCATAAAAAAAATAGGTGAACCCGCACCACCATATTCCTCTCTCTCTGCCCCCACACAATTTCGCTTTTTATTCCCGTTCCCTCATGAGATAAACCCAACCCATATAAATACCACTGGCCAACTCCCCTCCCATCTTTTTCTTTTTTTTTTTTTTTTTCAAATTACAAATTATTTGCTTCTGCTTCTATCTTATATTGATCTTAATCCTTTAACCACACTACCAAGTATGTCAATTCCAGTTTCAATGAAGGCAATTGTCTTCTATGCCCCTTATGATGTTAGAACCGAAGAAAGACCAACACCAAAGATCAAAGATCCCAAAGATGTTATTGTCAAAGTTAGATACTCTGGATTATGTGGTACAGATCTCCATAGTTATCGTGGTCATATCAAAGGTCCCGTGGGTACAATTATAGGACACGAATTCGTTGGTACCGTGGTCGCTACTGGTGATAATATTACAAAATTCTCCATTGGTGATGATGTAATTAGTAATTTTTCAATTGAATGTGGTGAATGTTGGTATTGTAAACATGGATATTCTGGACAATGTAATGTTACCAATACATTTGGGAAAGTTGGTTTAGATGGGGGACAAGCGGAATATGTTCGTGTTCCGTATGCAGAAACAACTTTAACCAAAAAACCATCAACCACAAATTCCAATGACGATGTTGATGATTCAGTTTATGTGCTTATGGCAGATATTTTCACTACTGGTTATTATGGGGTGAAAAAAATCAAAGATTTTCTTTCAATTTCAGCTGCAGAAGGGATCAAACCTCAATCATTTGAAGAAACGACAATATTACAATTAGGGGCTGGTCCCGTTGGATTATGTGCCTTGAGAATTTTGAAATATTTTGGATTTGGTAAAGTTGTTGTTGTCGACAATGTTCCATCTAGATTAGAAGAAGCTAAAAGATTAGGCGCAACTAAAGTGATAAATTTTGAAACTGAACCCGATGGTATAAAGAAATACATCACTGAAGAAACTGATGGTGTTGGGTTTGATGCTGTTTTAGAAGTAGTGGGATCTGCTGCTGCCCATAAAACATCATTTGACGCCGTTCGAAGAAATGGGTTTATTTCGTCGATTGGAATGGGCCACGAACCATTCCCATTTAATGGATTAGATGTCTATTTGAAGAATATTAATATGTCATTTGGAAGATGTCATTCATGGTCATTATTTCCTGAATCTTTGGCTATTTTTGAAGAGATGAAAGGTGATTTGGCAAGTTTTATTGATTATAAAGCTAAATTAGAGGATAGTAAAGAAGCATTTGATATGTTTGATAAACATAAAGTTAAGAAAATTGTCTTTGATTTGACAAGCTAAGCTAAGCTAAGCTAAGCTAGTTACTATTTGGCCCAGTGTTAATAGGGTCATTTATACCATTATTTAGTGTATAAAACGGCTGTGGTAATATCACCCAATATCTACTTACCAAAGCTATCCCTCTATTAAGTAAACAATCATTATACTCAAAAAGGATACAAACCAAAAATGTGTACCCTATAATACCACCTACACCATCACTTTATTGTTCACTTGCATAAATACTGTATGAGTAATCATTATTGACCTTCTCTATTAATTCCATTTTCCAGCCCTTTGCACGACCAAATTTGTCGAACCGTTTTTTTTTGTCTTTGATCCGAGTCGCACGAGTGTCAAACTTTTGTACAACACATCTATGATACATTAAAAGTGCTACACACCACTCCGTTGAATCAAACATTCCATTTGGCTATCATAATCAGTTTGAGATCGATTGGTCAAGAGCATCACATAAATACTAAAAATTTCAATTTTGCCACTGAAGGGTTATGAGCAACACCCCTACTACTACTACTACATCACAAACATCTAGAGATAATATCTCACATTCAACCACATCGCCAGAAACATCTAAGGACGAAAAAGATATGAAGACCAAAATCAATACCAAAGCAGAATCTGAAGAAAGTTCAGCAGCAGCAACATTAGGTTCAATGGGTACAGCAAGAGAACATCTCCATGCACAATATCAACCGTCTCCACCAGGACCAATCCCATCCCATTTAACTTCTTCGTTTGGAGGCACTGCTCACCATACTCAGCCTCAAGGTCCACCACCATCAACCCAGTATGGATATTCTCAACCAATACAACAATTACACCCAATTCAGCAATACCCAGTTCTTAACCAAGCCTCGTCACAGCCACAACCACAAGCATCATCACCATCACCCATACACCCGGCAACACATTCACCAGTTACAACAAGTACCACTCACACACCTGACCAAAATGGTGCTTCAAAACAACGTATGAGGGTTGTTAAAGCCTGTGACCGTTGTCGTAGCCACAAAATCAAATGTTCAGGAGAGTGTCCCTGTGCCACTTGTTTAAAACAGGCAAAAGAGTGCACTTTTAGTAACAAGGTATTTCAAAAAAGAACAAAAGGTCTTGAATTACCAGAACCAAAACGTGCCAAATATGCTGAACCATTTGGATTACCCGAAGTTAAAAAAGACGACCAACAGGAATACATTAATCATTTGGAAAATAGAGTACATTATCTTGAAAGTTTATTAACAAATACCTCAACAGACACTTTCAAGACTCCACTTTCAAATGAACCCGAAAGTGAATTTGTCACTGAAACATTGTTTTGTACCAGTTCAAAATGGAGATTTTCTAGACGGCATCAAAATTTACTTATTGCTGAATTATGCCGATCAATGTATTCTAATTTATCTGAAGAACTGAAACAGTTAGTTACTCTTCCCCGATACCAATATTTTGGTTGGAACATGTCTGGTGTTAAATATGTTTCAAGTGAAGAGTTACCTCCTTTGCCTGATCTTGGTGCTAAACTTGATTCCAAATTTTTAACTCAATATTATTTTGAAGAGATCAACCCGTTGTTTGCTATTCTTCATGAAACTGTATTCAAAGAGCAAATTGTGGCATATGAAAAGGTACTTAGAGATCAAATAATGTTGCATAAAGATGATCATGATTCAAAAGGTAATCAAACAAGATTATTTAGTGCCATGCTTTATCTTGTTTATGCCTTAGCAATAAGGTTTAGTGAAATTCTGAAACCGAAAAACCCTAGTATTGAAATGTTACAACTCGAAGAAAAACTTTTCAAATACGGTTATAAAGTCATCTCTATACTTAGTTTTGAATGGGAATCATTTGAATTGATACAAGGTTGGTTGTTGATTACACTTTATCTAAGAGTGACACATAGACAAACATCATGTTCTCATGCATTGGGACAAGCTATGGATATGGTTAAATCTATGGGTCTTGGATTTGCCCATGACAATGCCAAATTTTATTCATCGACAGCTTATGAACGATTAAAGGCAAAGAGAATATTTTGGTGTGTATTTACTTTTGATCGTGTATTTGGGTTGCAGACGGGACGGTATTGTGGTATTAGAGATGAAGATTTTAATAATGAATTCCCTAGTTATGATTTTAAACATGAAACAGAAAAAGATGATTGGTTGACTTTGCCGGCATTGGGATTAATCCACATTGCACGAGTCTCTAATTTTGTTCATACTGCAGCTACAGATAATCCTCATTTAATCAAATATCAACAAGTTAACGCAGAATTGGTCAAATTGCACGAGTGGTTTAATGCAAATGGGTTCCGAAACGACTTGTTTTTTAACAAAAAGAATGATTCCAGTTCGTTGGTCAAAGCACAAGTGAAATTGCATTATTATGATTTGGTCCTTTGTATTCATAGCAAGATTTTATTTAATTATATTGGGAGAAGAATTGCAAGTCATGGATTAAAAGTTGAAATGGTGATTGATGCTTGTAATGGAGTTATTGAAGTTTTAGACAAAACCAACAAGGCAGGATTATTGTACACCCCATGGTATTCTGTTTTACTTTTGTTGTTTAATGTTGGGGTCAATGCTATCACGTTGATTAATGGTGGTGCTTTTGTTGAACAAGCTCGTGAGGTTTTGAAAAATGCCATGCGATTATTGACCATACTACGTAAATCCCCCATTAGAAACGAACAGAATAAGTTGGTGTTCAGAGAGAGATTTAAAATGGTCAGAGAATGTATATGGGCATTGAAAATGGCTAATAGGATTTTGACATTGAGATTACAAGAAGATATTGGTGTTTTGAATAGCATTGGAGTTGATCATGGTTCGTCTGATGTTAATAAACAAACTTTCACTCAATTGGGTATTGCTTCAGAATCCGTCGAAGGAAAATCAACACAACCAAAAACAAATGAATTTAATCAAGTGTTTGAAAAACATTTACATAGAAGCAGCGAGATTCGTCAACTGATTACAAATGATGTTGATTCTCCAGTTAGTGTCAATTCTGATTCAACATCAAATGTACAATCTATTGAGCCAGTTGATACTTATAGTTCAGCGGAAATTGACAATTTACTTGGAAATATCCAATGGTTTGATCAATGGACAGACTTCAACATTGATTTTTAGTTCCTTACGTAGTTAGAATATTATTGTATTACTAGTATTTAATTCACCAAGAATATAGTTTTTGTTTACGAGTTATGCGTAGCTTATACTTACCATCACATGTGGTATCCTAATGCAGAGCAAACAAGTCTTGAATATCTTACATCCAGAGAGTAATGTGGTGGTAGTGTCTGCAAAAAAAAAAGGAACCACGCCATCAGTTCCTCGGTACTTGGTAGCTACTACATTTTGTGCGCCGAAATCGGTTTTGCTTGAAGAAGTTCTTTAAATGGTAATGTAATTCTAAGATGCAGCTCGAAGAGAACTAGAACTTACAAAAGAAGATGGCCAATATATTTGGTTAGTAATTGCTTTCCAAAATGACTTGGGTTTTTTGCCAATGGCGTGATTAGTTTTTCCTTTTTTTGTATTTCTTTTGATTAGCGTGCATGAACAAGGTAGCAGGAAGAGAGACAGATCTAATCTATAATCCCATAATTTGGACTCGTAAGTTAGTCTAGATTTCACGTAATCAGAAAGAAAAAACGATACGATATTGTAAATATAAGACCAAGTTCAGAAGAAGAAGATATAGGCTTGTGTGTGTGTGTGTGTATGTGTGTGACAAATAAACGAGGGGCCAAGTGTTGTATAGTCGTGGCATTCGACTCAATTAAAGAACAGATTGCATTACCAATTTAATTTAAAGTAGTTGGTCCATTAAGCTAA
>OBUW01000376.1_pt1 | contig 26324 bp, 16 predicted proteins | sample 1475761 | NCBI WGS metagenome assembly OBUW01 (sample SAMEA2579908, study PRJEB22360) | human gut metagenome | biome: human gut; feature: human-associated habitat; material: faeces | place: Denmark | collected 2008/2010
CCCCAAAAAAAAATTACAACCATATGTAGACGATAATAAAATAGAATAATTGATATACACATATAAACAGCACTACTTCATAGTCAGGTTTGGTTTATACAACGACATATTCTGATGTACGACCATTTACCAAGAATACTAAAATGGAGTATATGTTTGGCTATCGTTTTTTGGTATATTAACCAGAATAGTATTCTCTTTGTCCTTTCAATTATTTCTGGAATCATTTTACTATGCCTTGTCATGGTATACTATACAACAAAGGTACAAATATCGAGATCTCCTCCCATTCAAAGAAGACATAGACGGTTCAACTTCACACTTTCAAAACATTGGAAACAGGAAATTACTCAACTACAGAATGAACAAATAGAAGTGAAAAGACCAATTTTTCTAGAGTCATTTTTAATTTCTGAATCTTTACAACGGTTTATTGATTTGATTATTCAAGAGTTTATTTCACCCTGGTACACACAAATAACCCAGTCAGCACAGGTACAAACTGATATATCTTTAGAGTTTAAAGAGGTGATTCGAAATTTGCAGAATAGAGCAAAAAGCATTGACTTTGCCCAACTCTTAGTATCCAACATCCTACCGCTACTACAAGAACACTTTGAAGATTATTTGAGAGCAGAAGATATAATCAAAAGCCAAGGGAAATTTTCAAAGTTTGACTCAAATGAGTATCATATTGCAGTTGCATCTCAATTTAGAAGAGGCAAATTACATCCTGCTGTCACAACATCTTTGATTGTGAATGAGGAAACCAATTTTAAAGAAAAACAATATTTGCGAAAGAAAATGAAGAATGTGCTAGAGCTTGCATTGTCAGAAAATGAAAAATTCAATGATGTTGGCATAAGCTTAGTGACAGAGATTCTTGCGTGCACAGTTCTTTGTAATGTCATAAACTTACTCACAGAAAGTGATTTTTACAATTTAATCATTGTGAAGTTAATTGGAGATAATTTAAGACGAAGAGATCAAGTAAAGCAATTGAGGGCAGCATTAGAAGAACATACACAAAAGTGCTCAAAAGAGATTGACGACAATAAAGTACAAGTGCCAGATATGGCATCAGCATTGTTGACACCTGATTCAAATTTACAAAATCAGCTTAAATTGAAAATTAGTGAACGAAAACAACAGAGAGAAAAACAAAAGAGTTTAAATCTCAAAGATATCTTGACAGATAAAAACAATTTCCAAGTGTTTAAAGAGTTTATGGAAAGTGAAGGTCGGTCCAAGTTAGTCGAGTTTTGGAAGGCTGTCGAAATGATCAAGGCGCCATTAGAAGGTGAAGAAAATGATGACGAGACGGATCCTTTGGCATTATCATTGGAATTTGGTAATAATGACGATGTTTATAATATTTATACCAAATTTATCAAAACCAATGAAATACCTCAACCCGATACTCATATTGTGGAAGTTCTATCCAATAGTGGAAACAGTGCCAACGTGAGAACGTACCAAGAAGCACGAACATATTTATTCAAAATGCAACGCGATTGTTTTGATCAGATGCAATCACACGATTTGCCAGTGTTTGTTAATTCTGAAATGTATCTAAGACTAGTGAGTCCAAAAGAATCTTCTGAAGTAAATCCAGACGTCATAAATGCCGTGGAAAATGCTTTTACATTGATTATGAATAAACCAGAGAGTTTAGACACGCGATTTGATGGGAGTGACGAATTCAATTCTGATCAATTATTGACTACATTGCAACTAAAAAGTGATTTATTTGGAGAGTCGTCGACTAATTTGTCGGATGGCAATCACTCTAATAGAAACTCTAGATTGTTTGATGATTTCTTATCCGATGATGACCAATCTGATTCTGACGGAGACTCTTTATACTCGGATAAACACTCCCAATCGATGAATAATAGTAACCTGGAGGTGCAGTTTGCTGCTCCTGGAAATTTGAATTTAGCAGAAGAGATCCCAAAGTTGTCTGATGAAGTTGATAATTTACAGAAACAGATTACTATTTTAGAACCATTATTGCGGAAAGCTGAGTTAACTAATAATTTGTCTGAGTTGAAAGTTTTGCAGAAATCAAAGATTGGTTTGATTAGAGAAATCAATATAAAAGAATTACAGAAACAACAATTCATTGTTCAGGAAAACGATAACAGTTTGTTTGGGAAATCTAGAGTATGCATCCAATCTTATATCAATGATAATGAAAAAAATGGTCGAGAATTTACATTGTACATTATTGAAGTTCAAAAATTTTCTAATGAAAATCCCAACATCGTTAAAGCCGGTTGGGTTGTTGCTAGAAGATTTAGTCAATTTTACGGGCTACACGAATATTTAAAACTGAAATATCATAGAGTAAGTTATCTCAAGTTCCCCAAAAAGTCAATTCTGGTTTTGAAGTTTCAGCAGAAGCAAGTCGCGGAAATTAGAATGAAACAATTGGAAGACTATTTACAAGAGTTGATTAAAATACAAGAAGTATGCTCTGATCGAGCATTCCGATCATTCTTGTCGTCGGAGAATTTCAACTTGAAAAAGAATCAACGTTTTGAAGAAACAAGAGCAAAAAATTACAGTGACACCAATTTTCAATCATTGTTTGGAAGTAAATGGTATCGTGGTATTTCAAATTTTATGACGACGACGAAAAATGATGAAAACCACAAAGATCTGACTTATATTGACACCCATATAATGGAAAACTTACGAGATATGGAAAGTGAATTGAAACAATTCGATGAAGCAGCATCGGCAAGAACTCCGTTTGTTAAACCGATATGTGATCTATTGATATCGGTTTTCAAACTTCATAATTCCAGAAGTTGGTTAAGAGGGAGAGCTTTAGTGGTGATATTACAGCAAATGCTAGGTACTACAGTTGAAAAAAAGGTTTATGATGTTGTTGAGGGAAGACTTAAAACAGAGGAAAATGTGTTGGATTTAATCATGATGCTTACAAATATTTTGTTTCCTAATGGGAAATTTAAAGATCCGCCCGTGATTAGATCTTTATATCAACAATCTAATACAAGACAAGAGGCAAAAGTGTTGTTGGAAATTTTTATATTTGAAACTTGTTCAACGATATTTGGACGACATAATAGCATATTTGCATCTACTGAAATCTTTCTGATGATTCAAAACGAATATTTGAACAGGAACCTAGTGTTTGAGATATTTGATGAGATTTTAGAGCATGTGTTTGTAGAAATGAAATAGTGTTATTCAAAATATACGAATCGCTATTTAAATTTCCTAGGTTGCATAGATTTCATTTTCCGAGTAATTTGGTCGTGAAGTCATTCATAAAATTGACCAAGCCTCAACGCACAGCCGACATACTCTTTTTTTTTCAAACAAGTCGTATAACTTAATGTTAAAACATTAGCCTTCACATATCTTTAATCAATAACAGTATACAATAATTGGAATTTCGATGAAGTCATTCATTTTCCTGTAATATACTGAAACTGCTTATAGTAATGACTTCAAATACACAGGGGTTCCGACAAACAATACATGCCAGTATTATGAGAGCAAAGATCATGCGCGAGATCTTATTATGATTCAGTAATATATATATATTTTTTTTTTCCTCCTTGTATATATCCGATTTTCCTATCCGCAACAACAACAACGACAACAACATAATCTTTTTTGGGGTGGCTCATATTTGCTAATGTAAGAAGTTTTATCTCATTGTCCACTACAACTTCCACTGCTTTTGACTCCAGCTTTTTTTTTTTTCTAACTTCTTCTTTTCCTTTTTGTTTTCAAGATTGTTCATACTATTGAGAGTATACATTTATAATTTATCTAGACATTTAAGCAAAGAATGAGCAAAGACGATTCTAAAAACCCACCACAAGTTCCTGATGGATGGGTGGCCAAATTTGACGAAGAGTATTCTACATGGTATTATGTCGACTTGAAGACAAAGAAATCCCAATGGGATGCTCCAGCTGGAACAAGATTTGATAGCAAATCTGCTGGTGACGACGTTCCCCCACCAGCTTATAGTCCCACAGAATCCAAATCAAGGTCTAATGCCCCAAGCGGTAATCAACCACGTCCGGCAGCTTCAAATCCAAATACACAAAGAGATTACCAACAAGGGCCTCCACAAGGTCAATATTATCAACAAGGCCCCCCACAGGGTCAGTATTACCAGCAAGGACCACCACAGAGTCAGCATTACCAGCAAGGACCACCACAGGGTCAGTATTACCAACAGGGCCCACCACCAGGACAATATTATCAACAGGGCCCACCATCAGGACAATATTATCAACAAGGACCACCACAAGGTCAATATTACCAGCAGCAACAACAACAACAACAACAAAAACAAAGTCGATTTGGTGGTGGTGCTGGGAGCATGGCATTAGGTGTTGGTGGTGGTTTGTTAGGAGGTATGCTATTGGGAAATGCTATCAATAGTTGGGAAGATCATGAGAGAATGGAGGGTTACCAAGATGGTTATCAAGATGGTTATGATAATGGTGGTGACTACGATGGTGGTGACTTTGGCGGCGGAGACTTCTAGATAGTTCTCGATGATTAAACGATATTTAGATAAGCTCTATCTCTTCATGGCAGCTAAGTTGTATAGATTTAGTTCTTGTTTGATAAACTAAATAACATATATTTGCATTTTCGCACTACTTTTAATTCTTAACAACTACACTCTCTCTTTCTCACTATTTTTAGTCTGAGGTTGTAAATTTTTCTTCCTTTTTTTTTTCAACCAACCAGATAGTGAGAATTGTTTCTTACATTTTCCAGTATTAACTTCATTAATAACAACATTATCAACCTATTCAACAACATGAGATTCACACCTATTTTAAGACAGATTCCAAAATTGAAATTAAGTGAGGTATTAGTTAAAGCTGGAGATGGAGTACCTACTGGTTTAGCAGGTATTTACAAACACCCAAATCCAAGACCTGCTTTGGTTACTTTATACAATGAAACTTTGAAAACATTAAAAGAAAACTTCCCTGCAGATTCAGTTTATAGACAATCTACAGAAGCTTTAACTCAAAATAGATTGAAGATTGTTGAAAGTGAAGAGATAGTCGAGAACATAGAGAACCAAATTGGTGGTGGTTTGATTGAAGAAATCGTTATTCAAGCAGCAGATGAGTTAAGTTTGGCATCACAATTGGGCGGATTAAAAGTTTGGGAAGAGTTAGAAGAGAAGCCATTAGATGACCAATGGGTTTACTTTGGTAAAAAAATTTAAGACTTGTGTATTTATATATCTTGCAACACAACTAATATAGGCATGATCATTTGATTTATCAGTTTACAAAAAAAAACTGAAATGTATCCCAGCTTCTTAGGCAAACCGAAGATTAAACAACAAAATACCCCAGATCTAGAGAATAAGTAAATGTTTCGAAACATTTGTGTACAAACCAAAACAAAAGTAATAGAAAAAGATAATTAAAATAAACTACTAAATTCAAGTGAAACCAAAACTATTCCACATATCATTCCCTATAATAATTTTGTTTCCTATCTCTTATTCTCTTCTTCTTCTTCTCCGTTCATGGTAAAATATAATCTAACAGATAAAGTAAAACAAACACGCTTCTCTAGCAACAGTTATTCTTTGCTCCAGAATTATTCTGAGAAACATCTATACCACCAGCACCACTGGCACCACCAACACCACCAATATTCTCTTCAACATGCTTCTCTTGGATAATACTAGCCAATTCGTAAAAAATAGAGTCAACGTTTTCATTGCTTTTGGCACTGGCTTCCAAAAATGGAACATTTAATTTAGCAGCTAATTCTTGACCTTGCTCTTTAGAAACTTGTCTGTTTACTTCATCATCACACTTGTTACCTACTAAAAATATCTGTGCATCCTCATTGGCGTGCTGAGTAACTGTTTGAAACCAATTTTCAACATTTTCAAATGATCTTGAATCAGTGACATCATATATTAAGACAATCCCCATGGCACCACGGTAGTAAGCAGTAGTAATGGTTCTGAACCTTTCTTGACCAGCAGTATCCCAAACCTGCAATTTAATTCTTTTCCCTTTGCTTTCAATGGTTCTGATTTTGAAATCAATACCAATGGTGGTTATAAATGAAGGGTTGAATTTATCTTCAACAAAACGCAATAATAAACACGATTTCCCAACACCGGAATCTCCAACCAACAATAACTTCATAATCATGTCATATGCTCTTGATGATGTTCCTTTACCGCTCATGATGAATTGTTAATACTTGATATGTTTTTCTTGAAATGATTTTGAACAAAAATTAAAAAATAAAACGGGGAGGGAAAAAAAAAATTACAAAAACAATCCAAAATAGTAAACTAAATCTCCAGTTATATCGTGGGTATTGTTTGTAAAATAGTCGTAAAATATTATTATGTTCCAAGATCTATGAATCCAGGACAATATGAATAAATGTATTGGTACTACTGAATGTCGTTATATTAGCTTGTTTGTTGTCAAGTCAGATAAAGATTGTAAGAACAAGAATCAATAATACGCAAATGTATTTTATTTTTTTTTGGTTTAACTTGTTTGGTGTTGTTGTTTGTCTCCTTCCATTTTTTCTCTCTTCTACTCTCTCTGTCTCTCTTTTTTCTCAATTTCCACACACCCAACAGTTCCCTCAATAATATGTTTTATCCGTTGGATAAAGTTCAGTGCGTGTTTGGCTAAACTTTTTTTTTTGCCATTATCTTTTTAGTGGTGGTGAAATTTGCATGACGAAAAAAAAATTAAACGACAGGAAATAGAGAATAGGAATAGCAAAATCTTAAGCTTTACCAAGTAGTGTTATGGTTGTAAAACTTTGCCACAGAAAATCTTAACTAGCAATCATCAAGTTTATACAATATCTATTACTCAACACTTTATTATTATTCTAATTTTTGTTTTGAAATCAGTTTTGCCTATTACAATGGTCTTGTAGTATATTAATCAAAAATATCTATTTCTTTCTATTTCCGACACTAAATAAAAAAAACAAACTAATCGCTAAACCTCATATTTCTATTTGAAATTACAAAAATACTTCAGCGTTTATTTCAACAGACGATGCTGCATAAGGAATGTCAAAGTTATTCATTACTTCTGGATGCAAAACACCAATGCTTCCAATAGCTTTGGCTTCAGCATTATCGGCATTTCTGAAATAAATCTTGGCTCCTCTTCCTGGGAAGAAAGTTGTGTTTTCTTTGTCTTCCTCTATCCAGTACCCTCTTCTTTGATCTTTAGAAGGATTTTCTAACCAAGGAGTTCTCATGGTTTGCATGATCTTTCCTAATAAACCTTGGACCATTTCGAAACCAGAAGTCTTACCTACGTACAAGGCAGCCCAATTACGTTGGTTAAAAGCACCTCTTTCTAATTCTGGATTCTTCAAAACAATATCACCACATTCAAATACTTTGATTGGTAACGAGTGTTTTCTATTTTCTTTAACGGTTTTTAAAATACCAGGTAACAAAGTAGTTCTAACAACTTGGTATTCAATTGTCTTTGGATTTTCCAATTTAACAGCTTTGGTACCATCATCCTTCTGTTTCAACCAAGCAAAATTCTCATCGTGAGAAGATAAAGTCAAAGGCATGACTTCTAAATAACCAGCTTGAGAACTTGCCAACCTTAAAATATCAGCAACTTTATTTACAGGTAATGGGGCAGCAACTAAACTTTCAGCCTGAGGTTTGGTCTTCTTCAAATTATCGTACCCGTACCCAATAGCGACATCCTCCATAATATCACATTGGTGCAAGATATCAGATCTTGTTATTGGGATTTTCACATCGAGTATGTCTCTCTCTTCAGTAGATGGGGTAGCATCTAATGACATTTTTTTCAACAACTTTGAGATTTCTTCACCTGAGTAATTCAATCCTACACAGGAATTGATGTATGAAATCTCAGCCTTAGCTGTTCTTGGAGTGATATTTGGACATACACGAGTTTCATTATTGTGTTCAGAAATGATTTGAACTGGTTCAATTTCAAAAGGTTCCTTACAATAACGTGAAAACATGGCCACTAATTGGTTTATAACAATTTCAGTTTTGGTTCTATCAGTACCGGTGACATCAATCCAAACATTCTTGGTGTTTAAAGTGATTTTGGAGTGATCACTATTGATGATTGGTGGGAGCGAAGCAACTGTTCTGTTGGCATCAAGCATGACAGGATAAACTGGCGAATCCTTAATAATATGCAAGAACTTACCAATATTCTTATCTTTTTCATAGAACTCCATTAATTCTTCACCATTGATTTCTTTAGTTTGATTTAATGGTTTGAAAACAATATCTTTAGGTGCCAAGGCTTCATAGGTAAATGGTGGTGTCAAAGTATCTAAATCATGAGTACCAATAGCCACTAAAGTTCTGTTACGACATAAATTTGCATGTAATTTATCTTGTAAGGCAATAAAAGAGTCATAGGCTCTTTCATCAAGGTTCACGTTTCTCAAAATCGCACTGGCAGCATATTGACGAATAGGGTAGGTTGATTCTTTAATAGTCAAAGAAATCTCTGGTTTGCTAGGACTCAATTTGTAATTTGGTGCTGATGTGTTACCTAAAAATTCATTTAAAGCTTGAGCAATACCCTCAATACATAACATATCGTATCTGTTGGCAGGAACTTCAATTTTCAATTGTGGTCTTTCGTCTGTACCTTTGACATCTTCAGTGGTATCCTCATCTAACTCAATACCAAATTGGAAACATAACTCGTCAAATTCTTCTGTAGTATATGATCTACCCAATAACTTGAAAAGGTCTTCTTTGTCTACAGGAATAGTTGGCATTGTAGAAGTGTAAAGTTAGTAGTGGTATATGTAACTCGTATCTCAACTTTGTACTGATGGGAGCATTGAAAAATTTTGACTCAATTTTGAACGAGAAACGCTTACAGAAACACCAAAAAAAAAAAACAGAAAAAAAATTTACCACTCTTGAAACACTATTTACCCGGACAACGTTGAAGGTTGGGATGATACATAACGTTTAATACAATTGTATGTTTTGTGAGAGGATGTATAGCTTAGGTATATTAACAATTTATAAATACTACTTCTCCTCATTCTTGTTGTTTTTAACCTCTGGATCGGTGTCCTTTTTAGCATTTTCGTCCACCATATGTTCAATCTCGTTTACTTCCTTCACCAACGCATCGACATCAAACACGGCATTTCCCTCAAGCTTTTCGTCCACATATTCACCTTTATCATTTTTTTCTGCACCTTCAGGTTGACCGTATATATCCCACCAGTCTTTTTTCTTTGGTTTAAACCATTTTCGCCAACCTTTCGGTTCGACATTCTCATTCTTTTCTTTCTCCATTTTTGCACGGGCTTCATCAAATTCGTTTATTAATTGTCGTTGACGTTCACCTTGCTCTGGATCAGGCTCTTCAATTTCGGCAAACTCTTCACTCAATACTTCCCATCCGATAGTCTTCATTATTTTTGGAATTGCCTTTCTGTAAGCCATATGCCCCTCCACTAGGTCTGTACAATCTATATTTTCCACACCATGAACATTATCTAGCGGAGATAAACCAGCGACTGCACGGATACCACCACCTGTGGCTCTGAAAAGATACCCCAATATCCAGTCTTTCTTTGAATACCCGTTGACGAATCTTCCACTAACCACCGATCTTGCCTCTGACATTTGATCAATGTCAACAGTGATTGGGGACCCTAATATAATAACATTTTCTATTAAACCATATCCACCGCGTCTTGCCATTTCAATAAGACAAGAATATATCAATCTGGACCCCAAAGAAAATCCAACTAATGTTATTGGCCTAACACCTAAATTTCCTGAAATTATGGTTTCAGCCAAAATTTTGCCTGCCTTCCAAGCACGATCTAAGGAAACATTCCAAGGGTTATCCAACAAATAGGATAGCTTGGATAACGCCATGGGGATCTGTATTGCTGACATTAATGCTGCCAATATTGTAGCACCTAAGATCTGCTGTATCGATGTACTCAACGCTTCACTTGCTAAGATTCCTATGGTTTGACCCATCGATTGTAACATTTCTGGTTCCCAAAGCAATGAAAACATATCTCCCATCACAGGATCAACAGTTGAAAAGGGAAGACGAACATCATCCATTGCACCATTCATCCATCCACTTACCGTTACAATCAAGTTTGTTCTTTTGTTATTGTGCAATGGTTTAAATTCAAATGTATGAACATCACCTACTCTTCTGGATCCTGCTTTCGACCCTACTTTGGCACCAATTGCCACACCACTGGTCGTGATTAAAGCACTACCACCAACTCCTGCTAAAAACCCCCCTGTACCAGAAATACCAATTGTAGTAAACCCAGCAGCTATACCAGCACCAATCACCGGAGCAAGCAACCCTGCTGACAACCCAATTGCAAGAGATCCTGCCAATGTTGCCAAACCGATATATGCTATCCGCTTATTTTTGTTCTTTTTAATCTGTTGTTGAACAAACAGCTTATCACCTAGCTTCTCGTCTTTGTTTTCAATAGATTTTTCTTTGGTTTCCATATCGAGGCATTCAATGAGTCTCCTTTCAAATTGGAACAACTCCAAATTTGTTATATCAACAGATGCTCCAAATCGTAGTAGCAATGATCGAGATCTTGCATCATAATAGCCATCACTTAAAAGCATTAAAAACATATCACATATAATAACCCAACGCAAATCAAAATCTTCACTAATAAATGATTTATTTCCACCACTAATAACCGCCTTTGTTCCAACTTCCATTAGACTTTTAGCTAAATCATTCACCTCAACACCGTGTTTACTCAAATTTTCTATCATCTCTTTTTCAGCACCTTCAACAGTGAGGTGATCGTATAGCTTCGACATTACATATTCAATCCAGTTTGAAAAATTCTTTTGACTTCCACTCATTTGCTTAGCAATTTTCGAGGACGTTCCAAACTGCACTTTGGCCAAGTCAGTCGCCATTTCTACCGTTATAAGCTTAGCTATTCCAATATATGCGAATTTTTGAGAATCAGTTAACATTTTCTTAGTTTCTGTTAAAGTTTCGCCAGAATCAATTTCATCATCTTCATCATAATCTGAATCGTCCTGCTCTAGAAAAATATCGTCCTTGTGATACTTTGCATTATTCCTTTGGGTTTCTCCTCTGGGACGAAATAAAAAGTCGGTCTTTTGATCCAAAGCGGCATACTTGTTCACTTGCTCTTCTGTGTCAATCTTAGTGTATCCAAACTGATTATTTTTATCGTAAATAAAATCTTTGCCTGACTTAGAATTGAATTCTAGTTCCCCTTTTTCGTTATAGTAATCCATGTCAGATATTGTCTTCATGGATTTCCAATTCGAACCAGATTTGAAAAAGTCTTCATCTTCATCCTTTGGCTTTTCTAATATACACTCATCAGTTTGTGGTTTTTCATCAACTAAATCCTCTGATCCATGTTCTTGGATGGGTGTGCTAATGCTGGAGCTGGTATGAACTCTTGGTGTAATTCTATTAAAGGAATCGCTTGTGCTGTTTCTTGGGTTTGGTGAACTTAGGTCAAACTCGATATATGCATCGTCGTTTACACCATGGACTTCTTCTGTATTATCCTGAAGTGACAGTGGTGATGTAGTTGCTTGTGAATATGGTAGAGAGGGAAGATGGGTAACACTAGTTTTTGACGAAAATTTGCTGTAGCCTTCATGTGTGGGAGATATAATCAGCTCTCTTGATTCGCCAATCGACATTCTATAGTTTAATGGCCTATCAAAAGAATTTCTGTTTGAGCTCATAATAGTATAATCATTTAATCAGCAGTAGTTGGGTGTCGGGAAACAGGTTGCGAGCCAAGAGGAAATTCATAGAAAAGAATCGATAAAATAAGTTTGGACCGATTAGAGGTATTGGCGAATTTTAAGTTACTTTTTTTTTTCTTTTGCTGTTTCTTTGCATTTTTGGGCGGGAACCTGGCACACTCCAATTCCCAACAAAGAGTTATCAAAATGTGTCAAAATCTTAAAAATTCTGAAGAACAATAAACACGTATGTGTTTCCACAGTTAGAGATAAAATTTGTACATCTACTTGAATTAATTTCAACGATCATGTAAAAAAAAAAAATTTTAACTTTATTTAAAAAAGAAATGTTTGCAACATGGTTTTACTCAAATCGTCAGCGGCCAATATGACCTTCGCAGAGTCCAGGAATATGTTGCCACGGATTATAGTGGTCGAGCAACATCCAATATCAAAATTCCACTTAAAAAAAGCATCATCCTAATACTAGCGAGCTCAAGACCAACCCGCTTAATATACAATCTGTCGACGGAGCCACTCTGCCTAAGACTCTTTACGAGTAATCGACAAGATCCTTCAACTTACCTCAACTTTCCGAATAAACCTAGCTCATCCAGCCTTTAAAATCCAACCGCTCAAAACTCCCCCCAAAAAAGGGGAGGACCAGCTGAAAACAAATTTTGAATAAACGTTAAAACAGTGAATAAGGAAAATTGTTGAGGAACTTAGAAAGAAATTGAACATCAGGCTTGCTTCTCTAGCGCCGATCTGCTAAGGAAAACATTCTACAGAGGAAAATAAAGAACCAGCTATTAAAAATAACCAGTTTACTCTAAATTCCCAGCTGAGAGTCCACCTTAACACAGATTGATCATAAATTAGTTAAAGAAGAGAAAAAGAGAAAGTAAAAAGAATTAAAAAAAAAATTTTTCACTGACTGTTTTTTATAGTCGCGAGAATTTACTAGATCCATGCGTGTGTGTCCTGGACTGAGACTGAGACTGAGAAGAGCATCGTAAAGAAGTACAAACATTTTTATTTTTATTTTTGCTTTTGTTTAGGGCTTTGCACTAAATCTACTTCAATATGAGTAGAAAGCCTAGACGTCATAATGAAACCAAGTCAACCCCAGACAATGGTAGTGATGGTATAGACCTTTTCCCTTTCACTACAGAGGATTGTATGGAGCCACAGAAAATCATTGATTTATTTGAAGTTTGTTTTAAACATGTTTTAGAAAGTCCCGATTTACAGGAACATATTCAAGTTGTCAAGGGTGATCTATACAATCGAGATTATCTAGCAGCATTCAATAATGACGATAACAGATTTGCCTATGCATGCAGATGGTCGCCTGCCAGAGCATTGGCTTATAGTTCTGTTCTAGCATCATTGGAACCCATCAAAACTCTATTAGAAGACCCAGAAACAGTCAGAAATGTGCTATGTGTTGGAGGTGGTGCCTCTTCTGAATTGGTTGCCTTGGGATCTGTTTTTTGTCGATTGAAAGAGTATCATCCTAATTCACCTTCACAATTAAATATCAAATTAATTGATATCGCCGATTGGTCAAAAGTGGTTAGTAATCTCACAACATACATGAAGGACAGTTGGGTTTATCATTCTGAAAAATTAAATTCCCAATTCATTTGCGATGACATCTTAACTTCTTCCCCTGAATCATTAAACTTAGAATCGTTGGATTTGATAACGTTACTATTCACAACCAATGAATTGTTTGCAGAAAAAAGAAAGGAAACCATCAAGTTTCTACAATTATTGAACAGTAACTGTCGACAAGGAAGTTTGCTATTGATTGCAGAAAGTGCTGGCTCTTATTCCCATATAAAGATAGGTGATAAAAACTTCCCTGTACAATTTTTAATTGATACAATTCTTGTTGGAAAACCGGGTCTGAATAACGGTTCTTGGGAAATTATAAGCCAAAGCGATAGTTCTTGGTATCGTATAAATCAGAAAGAAGTGGATTATCCTATGAAATTAGAAAATATGAGATTCTTTTATAGATTATATATCAAAAAATAGCTATTCAGTATTAGGTGTGATATTTATTTCTTCAACAAATTTTGACTGTAGGGTTTGCAATAGCTGCATTTTATAGTTCATGTCACAATTCAATTTGGAAATATAGTTCAAAGCAAAATACAATTCCAACACTAGTTTTCTCCTTCGTGATAATAGCTTCAACTCTTTATCTCCATGGACAGGTTTTCGAGATCTCAAAATGTTGGCAACTACCTTTGAGTCTTCAATTAGTTCTTGTGGTAACAAGTTTGAAACTTCGGCGAATCGAATTCCATACCCAACAATGTCATTACGCCCTAATACCAAATTATACTTCATCTCTAATTGCCCGTTGGTTTCCACTGTTTGCATATGGGCAGTCACGACACATGATTTATTGGCAAGAACTTGTGCTATATCTCTAAAGTGTGTCGTTGTTATAACTGTTGCTTCTTTGCATATCAAATCCTCCAAAATGGCTAGACATATCGAAAAGCCATCAGTCAAGCTAGACCCTCTTCCTAGCTCATCAATCAATATTAAACTGTCCCCATCCAGATCATTTAGAATAACAGCGGTTTCGCTCATCTCTTTTGAAAACAGGGAAGCATTTATATCAACATTATCGGAGGATATTCGCGAGTACAAACTATTGAAAATTCTCATTCTAGCATATTCTGCAGGGACAAAGCAACCCATCTGTGCCATAATCACCAAGTATGCAATTTGACGCAAGTAAACTGACTTGCCACTCATGTTTGCTCCAGTAATGACATGAATGCGAGATAACTCATGGTTGCACGAATAATTATTTGCTACAAAGTTAGAATTGTTGCCTCCGAGAATGGGGTGTAGTGATCGCATTATAGTAACCTCTTTCGCAAATTCTGGACAGGTATAAGAGTCTTTTTGCAAACTGGTAAAGTAGGCAAAAGAACATAAAAGATCTAAAGTCCCAATTGCTTCAGAAACCATTAATAGTATTGGTGTGTAGCTGTTGATGCTAGTGTACATATCGTGTATGATTGTACTATTCAAAGTGGTGATTTCAGAAACAATGTCGTTATATCTTGAGCTTTGCTTCATCAATTCAATTGTTGTGCATTCAATGGTTTTTCTCTTCTTCACTCGATTAATCAAAACTTCTGGTAACGAGTTGATATCAGTGTTATTCCCTTTAATTTTGATGAAAAATCCTCTAGATATTTCAAACCTATATTCCATGAATATTTCCAACTCTTCTGAAAGTTTGGCCACCAATTCGGAAACTTCTTCCAACAAAGTCTCCCGGATTCTTCTAGATACATCCAATAAACCATTGACCCCTGACTTTACAGCGTTTGCTCTTTGATTGGCAAGCTCTGTGCTGTTATTTGCCCACTGACAATCATTGCGGATGTATTCATTGATTATCGCTAGCAAGTGCTGGACATTTTCATGCTCAAGAATTTGTTTCACTTGTACTAACAAATGACTAGACACATTCTGTATGCTCTTCCTTATAACAAATGTATTTTGCAATACAGTCTTTAGTAAAATGATATTGTTTATCTCTTGCTCCTGGCTCAACAAACCTCGAGGTTCTAAAAACGTGCTGAAAACCTTTTCCAAATCACAAGTATGTTTTAACAGAGATCTGATACTAATGAGTGCATCTTCATCATTGATTAGCTCCTGTAAAGACTCTGAGCGTAGTATAATACTATTCTCGTGGGTTGATGGTTGTAAGATTGATGTTCTCAATATCCGCATACCCATTTTTGTTAGACAACAATTAAGAAACGAATACAAAGTTGTACCTGTTTCTGACAAACTATCAACCAACTCTAAATCTCGAACCGTACATGTATCAATCAACATTGTATTCTCACACATACAGTACTTCAATCTAATCTTATTTGTTACCCGAAACATCTTTGTCGAAACACAATAGTCGATGCATGCATTTGCAGCAGCCAAAGACAATTTTCTGTTAGAAATTACTTGTCCTAAAGTGGATTCATTGATATCGGTATATAGCTTTAGGCTATTCATCCCATCAAAAGCATTGAAAACTTTTGCCTTCATAAAACGTTCTCTCACTTTATCTGATATATTTGAATGTATAATGTATTTTAGTTTCTCAATTTGAGAGTGTGACTGAGCCTCAGGTAAAATAATACTAGTTGGTTCGTATACCTGTATTTGATTAACTGTTCTCACAAACGTCAGGGAGTCACAAAAACTCATTAGAGTGAGTTCTAGAGTCTTCAATTTTAGAACAGAAACACCCACATCCATGGAGTCGGCTTTTGGTGAATATACTGACATTACTACCTCAAACCTGTCGTCATTTTGGGCCAATTTGCGTTTCTTTGAGACTATCTCGGCATTTGTTGTAATAAACCCGTATGCACTATCGTCAGTAACTGATAATTGTGATGCTAAAGCCATTTCAACAACTACCCTAGAGGGTATAAAAGAAAATCTTTGCAACCAAAATATATTTTCTGTTTGTATTTCTCATGTTTTATTCTTTCTTGAAAATGTATATTATATTTTTGTTGAGACATTTTAAATTTTTAATTTATCTATCAATTGTTCCAATTCTTTGTCGTTAGCGTCATTTTGCTTCTCTTTGTTGTCCACTTTAGTGGTATGTTTATCTTCTTTCAAATGTGCCTCTTCTTTTAATTTATCTTCAATTTCATGCATCTTGGTCTCCTTTGTTTCTGCTTTACTGTATTTAATTTTTTCCTTTTCGTAGACTTCATTTAATTTGTCATCCAATCCTAATAGGGTACATAACTTTTCGGCTACAATATCACAATCATGTAAAGCAATTATGTCAGACTTTCTGGGTTCATGTTTGAAAGTACCAACTTTCTCCTTATTCACCAACACCCGTAAACATTTCTTGTTCACTTCACCTGGTAGTGAAGCAAATGGGAACACAGTTAAAGAAGTACCTGCCACAATGGCGACCTCTACATCCTCGCAGTCATCCTCCCACAAATCAAAAAATTTGACTGGTAAACCTTCTCCAAAAAATACAATATCTGGTTTGACATAACCTTCACAATGTTGACAGCTGGGGATCTTCTTGTCCTTCATGTATGTTTTCAAAGTTTCTGTAGTCATTTCTTTGTGACAGTCAACACAGTGATTAGAGGCAAATGACCCATGGGCCTCAACAATATATTTGTCTTCAACTCCTGCTAACCTTTCTAAAGTGTCAATGTTTTGGGTATAGACACGTTTCAAGGAACCTTGGTCTTGTAACAACTTGATGAAATGATGAAATTTTGTTGGAGCAAAATTACCGGGATATAATTCTTCTGCTAATGTGTAAAACGGTTTCGGATCTTCTTTAAAAAAATCAATATCAAACACCGCCTCAGCAAATGGAAGATTCAACTTGGCCAAGTTTGCATAAAGACCCGTATCGGGGCTTCTGAAATCTGGTATCCCTGCACCTGTCGAAATCCCAGCACCATTAAAAAATGTAACTTTTTTGCCGTTTTTCACAGCTTCTGCCACTGGTTTCAATATGTCATCTAAGCTTGGCATGGTTTAAAGTTATAGTCTGTTGTAAGAAGTGTACGTATAGAGTTTCTGTATGTCGTCACAGTGTGCTTTTCTTTGATTGATTTTGGGAGGTCTGATCTTTCTTTTTTTTTTTTTTTTGATTGTATCTAATCGGTTCTAGAAACAATAAGACAAAGAGCATTTTTCAATTTGTAGATTATATGGTATACAATACTTACACAATTCATAAAACTAAGATATAATACCATGAGTCCTTAAATATTGGTCATAATCATCCTTTATGCTTGATCTTAAAGAGCGGAAGTCAGTATTTAAAATTTTTTTGGTTTCGATATTGTTGAATTTGTAATTAGGTTTGTCTCCAGGGTGACCGAGTGGCAATTGAACCGCGGGATACATTTCGTGTAAAATATCAACAATTTCCTGAGCTGAAAAGGGTTCTGAGACTAACATCAAACGTTTATTTTGAGCTTCGTTTAGCTCGAATGCCCGTATATGTGCAGCAGCAACATCTCTGACATCAACAAATAATCCCAGCTCTTTGGGGATAGGGTCATTCTTATTTAATTCAAATATTTTCGTGACAATCTCAACAGAGGTTTCAAGAAGATCGGAAACATCTTCATCAAAACACTGTGGACCAAATGTATAACCGGGAAGAATTGTTGCAAGTGTGAAATGTGTTTTCTTTTTCATGAAGTCCCAGGCTTCATGTTCAGCAGATGCCTTTGCATAAAAGTAGGCCGACGTGGGATTATTTTTACCAACACTATGTTTATCTGGATTCCATTTACTTTCATCAACAACAAAATTGGGATCATGACTTTGTTTTTCATTCATACACGAGGCAATTGAACTGGTAACCACTACCTTTGTAATATTGGGTCCGTGGTCTTTAATTGAGCTCAAAATGTACTTGATTCCTTTTGAAGTACGTCTAATCAACTGCTTTTCGTAATTGACTCCAATTGGTAAAGGACTTGCTGTGTCAATAAAGACTTTAATATGTGGGTGATCCTTCAACGGCTTGTCAAATGCACCTTTAGCCTCCGCTTCCTCAACTACTACGTAGGTAAAATTATCATTTTCAAACAAGGATACAAGACGTTCTCCCTTTTCATCATTTCTAACAGATCCAATAACGGTATAACCCTTTGAAAGTAATTGAGATACAATATGTTTTCCAATGTATCCGCCGGCACCAGCAACAAAAACAGTAATGGACATCGCTAAACCTAGTCTGATGTATTTTGATAAAGATTGGAAATAGTTTTACCTTTGGAAGCCAAAAAAAAACAACAACAACTTTCCAAACTTATATATTGTTGGTATATTTCAAGGGATATGCAAATTCATGTATTAACTATTTGTCAAGGAGGTTGGGTGGTTTACATCCCCACATTGTCCCATTATCCCTAGTTTGAAGTATTGAAATAGAAATTGGTAGCTGTGCCTCTCAACCGCAAACTAAACTAAAAAAAGCAACACTATGAGCAACAGAAAAAAAAAATTTTTCCGTTAGATTATTCAATTTTACTTCACACGACGTTTTGTTCTAGATTGTACCATACCAACCTTGGTTATTCTGGAGTCTAAGAAATATTGAAACCATCTCATCCTATTACACATTCACATAATTATATACTATTTTGGTTGAATGAAGCAACGTATCACTGGTTTAGATTTACAAATACTCACTTCAGAGTTATCCAAGGAGTTATCTAATTATAGATTACAGAATATCTACAATGTTGCCAGTAATTCTCGACAATACTTGTTCAAGTTTTCTATTCCTGACTCGAAGAAGGTAGTAGTCTTAGAGTATGGTAACAGAATTCACCTTACTGATTTTGAAAGACCAACAACACAACAACCAACTAATTTTGTGACCAAATTAAGAAAGCATTTAAAAACAAGAAGATTATCTGGTATTAAACAAATTTCCAATGATAGAATCTTAGTTTTGGAGTTTAGCGATGGGAAATACTATTTGGTTTTAGAGTTCTTTAGTGCAGGTAATATCTTATTATTGGATGAATCCCAAAGAATTTTAGCCTTGCAAAGATTGGTTTCTGCCAAACAAGAGAATGATAGGTATGCAGTGAATGAAGAGTACAAAATGTTCGATAAGTCATTATTTCAACAAGATTTCCATTATGAAAAAAGACTGTATGACTTGGATGAAGTTGAATCGTGGATTCAAACCCACAAATTGAAATTAAGTCAAAACAGCGATAATAAAAAGGCAAAAGTCTTTTCTATCCACAAATTAGCATTCATTAATGCCAGTCATTTATCTGGAGAATTGATTCAAAAATGGTTTTTTGAACTGGGTATTGATCCAAGCCAAAGCTGTTTGAGTTTCGAGAAGAACCAAGAAGCTCTTCAACGAGTGGTCAATGCTTTAGGCGTATGTGAAGATAAGTACATTGATTTAATAAATGGGGCAATTGCCACTGAAGGGTACATTGTGGCCAAGAAGAACAACAAAGTTAGTGAAAAGTCAGACTTGGAGTACATTTACGATGAATTCCATCCATTCGAACCCTATAAACCAAACCAGGAAGGAATAAAATTCATCTCGGTTTCGGGTTATAATAAGACTTTGGACAAGTTTTTTTCAAATATTGAATCAACAAAGTTGTCTATGAAGATTGAACAGCAAAAGGAAAATGCCGCAAAGAGACTCGAAAAGGCACGAAGTGAACGTGATAAACAAATTGATTCTTTAGTTGCTCAGCAGAGATTAAATGCTAAAAAGGGAGAGTTGATTCAATATCATTCTGAATTGGTGGAAGAATGTCGTAGTTACGTTCAACTGTTTATTGATCAACAAATGGATTGGACTAATATTGAAACTGTTATATCTCTCGAACAGAAAAAGAAGAACGAATTAGCTCAACATATTCAATTACCGTTAAACTTGAAGGAAAACAAAATAAAAGTTTTATTAGAGGATTTTGACGATTATGAAGAAAGTACGGAATCAGCTAGTGCTACAGAAACTGGATCCGAAACAGAAACTGAGTCTGAGTCTGAATCAAGCTCAGAATCAGAAAGTGATAACGATGAGGATAAGATTCCTGTAAAACGTACTCAAAGAAAAACGAATACCAAAGAGAAACCCAAAAGAAAAACTATTCCTACTTGGATTGATTTATCTCAGAGTGCATTTGCCAATGCAAGGAGTTATTTCGATTCTAAAAAGACTGCAGAAACCAAGCAAGTAAAAGTTGAAAATAGCACAAGTATGGCCCTTAAGAATGCAGAAAGAAAAATAACTCAGGATTTGACAAGAAGCCTTAAACAAGAAAATGATACATTAAAAGAAATCAGACCCAAGTATTGGTTTGAAAAATTCTTTTGGTTTGTTTCTTCTGAGGGATACTTGTGTTTGGCAGGGAAAGACGCGTCACAAACTGATATGATTTATTATAGGCATTTTAGTGACAATGACTCAATTGTTAGTGCTGATATGGAAGGTTCATTGAAGGTGTTTATCAAAAACCCGTTGAAGGGAGAAGCATTACCACCATCAACACTTATGCAGGCAGGTATCTTTGCGATGTCGGCTTCCTCAGCTTGGAATGGGAAAGTCACCACTTCAGCATGGGTGCTCCATGGAACAGAAATTTCAAAACGTGATTTTGATGGGTCAATTGTCCCAGAAGGTGAGTTTAATTATCTCGTTCAAAAGGAATATTTACCCCCAGCTCAGTTAGTCATGGGTTTTGGATTCTATTGTTTGCTTGATGATGAATCGACTAAACGTTATGGTGAAATTAGGACCAAAAGAGAGTTAGAACATGGATTCGCAATAGTTGTTGATAATAAAAAGAAGGAGCTAGAGGAAATTAGATTGGCTCAAAAAGCAAGTGCAAAAGAAAATACAGCTCAGGAACAACGCGTTGATGAATCATCTGAAAGTGACGATAATGAAGATGATGGTGGTGAAGATGCTGATAGTCCAGACACTGATACTGTTTCTGTTGATGCCAATGGTGAGGAAAAGCCGGTAATAGTCCAACAATTACCCAGGGGTAAAAGATCGAAACTCAAAAAAATTGCTGCAAAATACAGAGATCAAGATGAAGAGGAAAGAAAATTGAGGATGGATGCGCTTGGTACACTTAAGCAAGTGGAGGAAAGATTGAGCAAAACTCAAATTGAAAACCTGGAAAAGTCAGAATCAGTAAAGAAACAACAACAAAAGGAAGTGATTTTGGAAAGAAAAAAGAAACAAAAAGAAAGAGAATTGCAAAAGTATCTCTTGAGTGATGACAACAATGATGAAGAGACTGACAATGAATCACACATTGTAAATTACTTGGAGATTTTGGATTCGTTTACTGCTAAACCATCGACAAAAGATACAATTGTTGGGCTTGTTCCAGTTTTTGCACCTTGGTCGGCATTACAAAAATTCAAATACAAAGTGAAAATACAGCCTGGATCTGGCAAGAAAGGTAAATGTATTGGTGACTCTATTAATTATTTTGTGAATAGAAAAATGGACAGTTCTTCCAGTGATGTGGATTTGGACTGGCCACAAGAAAGGGAGTTTATTAACAACTTTAAAACAAATGATATTGTTGGTATTTTCACTGTTGGAAAAGTTAAATTAGTTTTGCCAGGTGGTTCTGGTGACAGCAATAAAAGTGGAAAATCAAATAATAAGAAACCAGCATCGAAAAAGGGTAATAAAAAGAAATGATCGTTATTAACAACTTTATAGACTATAGCAGACACTAAAAATGGTTGGCATTTTTTGAATTTGATTTAATAAAAAGCATTTTTTTAAAGATAAATTGTCAGATAGATTGAGTTTACATTTCTTGTTGCCTACTTCATTGGATAAACGATGCCATTAAGAGATTCTTCTCATACAAATGAAAAGCAGAGTATACTAGATTATTTTTCACATAAACTAATTAGAGATAAGATGTATGTTTGCAAATGTCATTAATTCGAAAGAGTAATGTAATCTTATATATAAATATATAATCATGACTTGATAGATACAATTGCTTCAATTGGATGATCAACATCATGGATTCCTCTGTTGGCTTCCTCTTCTTCTTCTCTATCCAATCTTTCTCTTTCATTTGTTTCATTTTCCATCCATTTATCCAAATTCCAGAATTGAGCCAACATAACAATGGCACAAAGGAATCCAGCAAGACCAATTGCAAGGAATACCCAATGTAAATTAGGGTCTTTTAAAGCTGGAGTTATGGCAAGACTCAATGCAGCGGAGAAAGCAGACATTACTAAAAATAAGGCATATACGAGACTTTTCAATGCTGGAGGTGATCTGGTATATGCCAATTCATAAGCAGTGGTATAAGCCCAACATTCACCAGCGGCGGCTAATATGAAAAGAGATGAAGCTTTCCAGGCAGTGATTGGAGCTGGACTATCACAGTTGGTAGCGTAGTATCCACATGGAGACTAAAATAAGGATGTTAGTAATCAACGGAATCTTGAAAAGAACTATCCAATGAGTGAAAAAAAACCTTTGATAATTTACATACTTGCTCATAAACTTGTTTTTGTAAAACAAACCCAGCAATTTGTGAAAAGGAACAAACAACAAATCCAAAACAGATTCTCCATATTGGTTTAAAGTCAATCTTGAATTTGTTCAACAATGGGTAGAGTCCGTATTCAAGGATCGGAATCAAAATGATAATAGTCAATGGATTAAAATTATTAAAAAGATCATTTGGAACTCCGTCTAATTTCATAGCACCAATTAAGGAAGTTTCTACTGATCCTAATCCACTATCGGCCAAATTAAAAATAATATAGTAAAGAAAAATTTTGCAGGAATCAAATGTTTGCTTGATATCTAATATCCATTGGTCAGACCAAGTAATGGCACTTTTCTTTTTACTATTGTAGTAAATAGTCCCTCTGGCTTCCATATGTGAAGGTCTTGCATGATCCCAAAATGTTCCATTCCACAATCTCTTGATGAAATTTCCAGAAAACAAAACTGATAAAATCTTGACGACATTGGTCATGACTTGACCTTGTGGTGGCTTAATCTTAAGTTTAGGTTTCACAATAAATAAGAAAATTGGTACAATTATGTACAATATCATAGGAACAAAGAATGCAAGCCAAAACCCAACTCTTCTTTCACAATACGAAGTAGCAATTTGCAAAAAGGCACCAATATTAATTGCAAGATAAAATACGTTTGTGATTCTACTCAAACTTTTCTCTCTATCCAAAATAATCAGTTCACCTGTTGGTAACACTTTTACCATATCTCTTTCTTCAGGGTATTGATCTAAAACAAGAGGTAACAAGTTAGGCTTCATTAATCCCAGTCCTGCTGACAAAGTTATAATTGCAATAACACATAATCCCAACCCAGCATTGGCATTTTCAATTGCCTGTGGGATACTAGCAAAAATGAAAAACAAATGGCCAACAAATCCAAAAAATACCCCCCACTGAATAGCTTTCCATCTTCCAATTGTGCTATCACCTAAATAACCACCAATTAAAGGGAATACATAAGCTAAAAATGTTAAAAGATTGGTCAAGGCACTGGCAGCTTGTAAACCTTTACCCAAAGCACCAGCTGAAGCATCTGGACTTCCTGGTGGTGGTGCACCCCAACCATGTGGTGAGTCAGGATCAATTCTTCTTTGAATATAATTAGTAAGAATACCAGTGGTAGAATAATATGAAGCACGTTCAGCAAATTCACAAATACAAAGCATAAATGTACTATATCTTATGTTACCAATAACTCTTCTCAAAGATTTAGATTCTTGTGGAGTTGGTCTCCTTAACCCTTTGGGATTGTAGTCATCAACATAGTTTGTACTGTAGTTCTTAGGGTCTTCATAGTCATATTTATCGTCCAAGGAAATATTTTTTTCATCGGTTAGAACTTGAACAACATCTGGTTGTTTTTCATTTTCAAAGTCTGAAGATACCATTTGGTTATAAAATTACAAAATGGTGATATTTAATTCAGTTGTAGAAAACTTAAGGGGCTGAAGTAACAATAAGAACAATGTTTTTCAAACAAGAAATAAAAAATAAAACCATAATTAGTAGTATATCAGGAATGTGGTTGCCAATTTATAGGCAACGAAATATTTTTCACATTAATGAGGCGATATGGCATCAATTTTTGTTTTTTTTAAAAAAAGTATAATGATTTAATTGGAAATAATGTCCAAATAGTAAAAGCAATGTTAGATAAATGTGTATAATATGTTTATCATTCCAACGATTGTTCTGATTTTAGTAACAACGGTTTGTAAATATTGATTAATAAATTTTTTGTTGGTTGTGTGATATTTAACTGTGGATATACATATTGCGATAAGAAATTGCAAAAAAACTAGAGCAAAAAAAAATCACACAAACTCAACACATCAACTTGTGTTTCAATTTTTTTGATGCCGCTCCCTTCAATTATCCTCTAAGTCGTCTATGCCACTATCTACGTCTGAGTCTACTCCCCCTTTTCCACCCCGCTCTCACACTTATTGTTGATTATGCCTTTGTTTGCTATCTTGCATATCATCCGGGAATTAAGAAAGAAATAATAATCGAAGGGCTCTGTTTTTTTTTTTGCAATTATGTTGCAATTACCCTTTATTATATTTTTTTTTTCTTGAGTTTCATTGGAAGAGTTGATTTCATTTTATTTTCTACTTTAGATGAAAAAACAAAACAATTTGTTGAAAAAAAAAAATATGAACCTATTTTCTATTAAGTTAATTAATTCAACAATATACAAAGAATTATGCATCCACAGTAATTGACATGTTTTCAGTTCCCAGGGGTGATTAAAAAAAAAAGTTTTTTTTTCTGCTATCTATCAATGAAAGATGTCAATTTGTGGCACTTTAACTCAATTTTTAGCCCACAATAAAAATTAATATTATAAATATTTGATAATAGTTTGAAATTTCAAATTCTAATTCATTTTTTCTTGGTATGAAGGCTTTTATATTCTTCACGGCATTTTAACGGCCCTTATCTATGGGTATATATTGAATAAACTACTATCTACATTGATATTGAATGAGTTATAGGGTGATTACATTATCCCCACAAAATATGCTCTTTTAAGCTCGGCACAATGAATACCAAGAAAATACATTTACAAACTACACTGATCTCGTGACAGGTGGATAATTTATTTGTTGACGCCACACAAATTAATTTGCAGTGTTAATTCTCTTTTCTATGTCCACTAAGTTACACTCTTAGCTCAGCCAAAACGTATGAGCTAAACTTTAATAATTGGCAGTTTAAATGTTCTTTTGCCTCATCAAACCTGTAGTGTCTGACTAATTAATAGTATAACATTTTTATTGAAACAACCCATTGATGATTATATCTTGCCTAGTACTCCCAATACTTGCCAATCTCATCTACTGGATCGTTTGATAGGTTCCAGCAAACTTATAATGTGTCAAAAATTATCGACCATAAAGCTTTATCATTCAATGAAGCTGAATACAAAAAGTACTCCCCCTTGTTTTTATCCACCACCTTTGCCATTTCTTATGGGTTATCATTTGCTTCCATTTTAGCCACTATAACACACACCGAGTACAAAACCAACGATGAACTCGGTCACAACGTTTAAACCAACAGCAATATTCGTTTTTGCATAAATGATAGCAACGGGTAATAAAAATATGATAGCGATGATAAGAGCAAAAACTAACCCCCATACTGGCATTTCAGTAGGCCAAGCACGTACGGTGGCTATGGACATACCAAAAAAGACCAAGAAGACAACTAGGTACCACCATTCAGGCACTGGTTTGTATGCTTTCATTAATCTATTGTGAACATCTGGTTTTTCTTTGGCCTTCAACGACGCAATAAGGTCACGTCCCCTATGTATGATGTTGTTCAAGGCATGTATTAGAATTTGCAGATCATAATCAGTCAGTTTACTAACCTAATTTTGAATAGACCT
>OBUW01000385.1_pt1 | contig 26072 bp, 32 predicted proteins | sample 1475761 | NCBI WGS metagenome assembly OBUW01 (sample SAMEA2579908, study PRJEB22360) | human gut metagenome | biome: human gut; feature: human-associated habitat; material: faeces | place: Denmark | collected 2008/2010
ATAGCAGTTGTGTCACTATTTAGGTCTATCGTGTGACAAAACTAACATACAAAAGCCACGCTCATTTAGAACGTGGCTAGTAGAATATAGTATCGATAAGACGTTATCGTTAGGCATATTATAGCATAAATATAACCATAACCCGAGTAGAGTTATGGCTAGATCGTTAATATGTATAGGTTGAGAATACACCTTTCTTTAGGTAGCTTTTGAGACATTATATGTTCTTCTCTTTTCCACGCCGTCCCCGACGTACTACCTACACCCGATTAGTAATGCTAATCACTCATTACGTTAGCGACTACTCTACCGATTTCAATTAATCAAAGGTTTGCAAGTCCCTTGACTGCTTTACTTTGCGATAGATTGCTACCATTTTTGCGAAATAGTAACAAACTTCATTCATTTTCATGTGAAGTATTAGGGTGCTTTCGTCACTAACGGGGGAAGTCTTTCGCTTGTTAGTTTTAATATTTTATTCAAATGTAAATATTAAATTTCGCATTTTTTACGAAACCAATTATCTGACCGACGAAGTGCTTCCCCAGAAGTTTTGTTACCTTTTGAGTAACAAAATGCTTCACTCCGTCATGACGTTCCTTATCATCGTACTAGCCATTCGCATTGTATTACTGTACGCCACCACAGATACAAATTATGATACACGCCCTTACTTGATAGGTTCGGACTTATGTATCTTTATGTAAGAATCTAATATTCGACCAGTCCAAAGGTACTTTGGCTTCTTCCCTTTACCCGAGCATTTGCCATAGGTTAACCAGACCTTTACTCATATTAGTATTACCACCGAAATGATAATCTTTAGTCTTACACAATTGCATAAGTTAGATGTTTCCACCCGGTCGTTTGTCAAACTGCACCTTTCACTACATCACTGTAGCTTATCTGTTATGCCAGTAAAAACATTATACCCTATAGGGGTATATAAAACAAGTTTTAGGCATAAAAAAAAGAGGCAACCGTCAGTAACAGTTAACCTCAAGTACACTCCGCAGATGTGTACCGCAATTTCTATTTTATTATACCGTATTTATGCTAGAAAATTACTAGAAATCTACTAGAAAAACCACCCAGTGACATGTGTGGGTGGTCAAGACTTCATGGATTTCGAATGTTTAACATGTAAGTTTATTTTAACATAAAAAAATAGGGCAGTCGATAAGACTACCCTTTCATAATGACGTGGTAAACATATTATAACATATTATGCCCAATCAATTTGACCCCAATATTTCTCTTTTTTAATTTTTTGTTCTTTATCAGTGATTTTACATACTGCGCAATAGAAATGTTTGTCACTAGATCCAGGCGCTTGGTATTTAAATCTGATAAACCAATGTCCGTCTTTTTTGATGACTTGGTCGAATTTAACCCAATCATTTTTATTGTATAACCACGAACCACTTTCAACTACTGTGCCACTTAGGCCTGGAGATTTTCTAACTTTAATCGTTGTATTAGGATAAAACGTACCTTTCCAATCCCACTTAGTTTTAACGGTTTTTGACGGTTTGCTTGCTTTAGCTTCAATTTGACGACCGTTTATAGCTTCAGCAATTCGTTTTGTAAAACTATCTAAATTCTTAGTGATATAATTCATATCTTTTTCGCTAGTAATGAAACCGAGTTCAATAAGTCTGTAGTTTAAGTTTAATTGACCAGTAACGTTAGCGTTAAGTAAATCGTTTCTAGGTGTCACACCTCTAATTTTACCAACGGTTTTACCTAATGCACTTGATAAGGCTTTGTCTATATCGTCTGCAGGGTATCTATCACTAATAATAACGTGTCCGCCACTTGCAGTAGGCCCCGCTGCATCTAAATGAAATTCAATAATAGCGTCAGGTTTAACATTGTTTTTAACCCAATACAAGCCATAATCACTGTAGTTGCCAACACGTTGGCCGTAAAGTGTATCTTGGTATAAGTCTTGATTCATTGACTTACCGCCATACAGCACAACTGTATTTCCTACACTCTCAAGATATTTTTTTATTCTAGGAATAATCTCTTTTCTGTTGAAATCTCGTTCGTTATATCCATTTGCTACTGCTCCTGGGTCGTTAGAGTATGCGCCTTTACCATGTCCGGCAACTAATAAAATCTTTTTGCCTTTTTTGGTAGTAGCTTTTTTAACGGGAGTTACTTTACTTTTAACTTTATTCTTAGTTGTTTCTTTAGCATAGAATGGTCTAATAAAATACATAGGAAAGTCATAACCGTGTGCTCGACGTGTAGCAACTTCTGGTGGGGACCATTGAGCACCTCCCAACCAATTCTGCTCGATGACATTTATTGTGTTTAAAGTGGCGCTTAATACAATTGCAACGTGTCCGTATCCGCCACCATAATTTCGATTGAAAATAACAACATCGCCCGGTTTAGCTTGAAATGTTTGTGTGTTTTCATACACTGTAGCTTCATTAGTAAAGTTGTTCCATGTTGGTATATCTGCAGCGCCTACACCCTTTAAAGTATGGCCAAATAAATAAAGCCAGTATTGATTGGCTAAATCAAAACATTGCGCGCCATAAGATCTATCAGGGTCATATGCGTTGCCTTCCATTTTTTTTACATACGCAATTGCTTGGTTATAAGTTCTAACAGATACCATTAAAACTCATCTCCATTCATTTGTGGCGCGCCTCCAGTCGTTGTCTCTACTCCTGATTTAACTTCATGTATTTTCTGTTGCCCTTTTTGCGCCGCATGAGTAAAATTGTTGTTCTTCCACCAAGTATAAATAGAAATCACACCGGTAATAATAGAGCTGATAGTAACTTCATCTACTGGGATAGGGGAAATATGCTTAGTAGCTAAAAATTGGTTGACCCACGCTAAAATAAATACTATTGTTCTTACAATTGATCCTATATCTGTTTTCATTTAATTATCTCCTTTTGAGTAAAATAAAAAACTGACCTATAAAGGCCAGCTTAAAATTAAATTCTTAGTAATCTGTCGTATACTACGTTTGAAATAGCATATCCGCCATTTTTATTAGGATGTACACCGTCTTTGTACATCAAGCCGTTTGAGTTAGTAGTGTTGAAGTCTCCCAAAGCTCTGTATAAGCTAATAAATCCAATGTCTAAATCTTTAGCGATACGATATAATGCGTTGCTATATTCTGACATTCCTAACGCTGTATTTTGTACGTTGTTTCCACTCGGACTTATCAAAAATACACTTGCTAATGGTTTACCTTCTTTTATTCGTGAAACGATTTCTTTCATGTTTTTTTCGAAATCAGTGATTGTCATACTCGCAACCATATCATTCGTACCAAGTAAAATACCGAATGTGTTAGCGTTACAACGTTTGATTTGTTTAACCCAGTTGTCACGATCAGTTGCTACGATTTGAGATGATTTCAAACCACCGTTGCCCATTTTATGGATAACTACACCTTTATTGCCTTTATAAGCATAAGAGCCAATAAATGACACGAGACCCTCAACAACTTCAAGTGTAATTGTATGTTTACCTAAATCTAGTTTGATTGGTGTTACTTCTTGTTGTGTAGCATCAACTGTCGTCCATTCGCCGTTGTCTACTTTATATCGCCATTTTCCGATGTTTGACGTGTGCAATTCATAATAGTCGATTTCTTCATAGAATGTTACCACTATGCTATCGCCAGCAGTAGAGCTTTCGACCATAGCAGTATCTAAACCTTTAGCTTTTGGACCGATATCTAAATTCGCATCATATTGAGTCCAACTACCTTTTAACTCTACACTTAACAAACCATTGCCTGTATGATTATTTGCTAGTCCAATAAACCCAATACCGCCGTCAGCATAGCCTAATTTCATAAACTTTTCTTTGAGTGGTAATGTTAGTCGGTCTCCACCTCTAAACTCGCCGCCCTGAATCCAACTGTCGCCAATAAATGCAATCTCTGTTTTGCCTGCGTAATCTGCATTTAATTGCTTGCTTATGTCAGCTGTGTATGATTTAAGTGTGTGTTTACCAAAAGAATCGATGTTATAATCAGTTTTATCTTGTGTAGCTTCCTTCTCTATAAATTCGCTAGGTATCTTTATTTCGTACGGTATATAAGTTTCTGGCAATTTATCGCCTTTTACTAACATTGTTGTCTTAATAGCACTTGTTAACATACTAAATCTTACATACCAAGCATTTTGAGGTACAGTCATTTGAGTTGTTGCCGTTGGTGTTATAGATATGAAATCAAAATTTTTGTTGTAAAAAGCGTATGTGATAAAGTTGTTATTTTTTGATAGAGTTGTCGCATCTTTGATGTAAATGTAATCACTTGCAGAATAGTTGACATTATCTGACAAAAGCCCATTAGTCTGATTGACATATTTGCTAGTTGTCACTTTTGAATTATCGAAAAGATTTTCTGATCGTTTAGTAAAACTTAATTTGTCTGCCGCTATACTGTAATCATATATCATTTCGTTTGAAACGTATCTACTAGGAATATTTTGGTTTAAACCAGGTAAGCTATAATTAAATTTTTCAAAACTTGTTTTGGTACTCCCTTTTTCGATTTGATAATTTAAGTAATTATAACCTGCATATTTAGGATCTTTAATTGTAGTTGTTTTCAAGAAAAAAGCATTGCTCGGCTTTTTGAATGTTCTTGCTTGTGAAGGTGTAGCCGATCTAGATAAACCACTTAAAAACTTTTTGTTAATGTCATAAAAAACAACCACATCTGCATAATTTTGTGTGTAGTTTGTATTTGGTTCAATTGGTAAAAAATCACTAGTAACGTATGTTTCGTTTTTAATTTCTTGACCGTCAGCATAATTCAAAATGATGTCAGACGCTATTGTGTAAGCATTAAATATGTTTTTTCCTGAAAATAAAAAATCGGTTCTAGGATAAGATACCGCTTTATCTTCTATGTCACTAAAAGCTGCTAAATCCTTCTTTTGAGCATCGGTTAAACTGTCGAATGAAACATTGCCGTCTTTTCCTGGCTCGCCTTTAGAACCTTTAAATTTGTCTGGATTTTCATTAACATAAGTCTTTAAATCCGTTTCTAATTTTTCTTTGAAACTATCATCTAACAGCCCCATAGCATTTTCTTTCATTACTCTTTCGACTAAGTATTGTAAGCTATCCACATGAACCTCTTTACCAATAGGCCCAGTCATACCGCTATCAGTGATAGTAAAGTAGAAGTTAGCAACATGTATACTGTCTTTGTCATTTGCTAAGAATAATTTAGCGTCCATTTTACCAACGTGAAGAATTACGTTGTCTCTAACTTTGTATTGTATAACACCTTTTCTAGGGTAAAGTATGTCTAACGGTTCATCAGTGAATATAGAACCATCTTGAGCGAACAAATCTAATCTAGGTATCATGTTTGTTTTCGTAAAGTCTAATATCTCATTTTTATCTTTAATTGTAATTCTGATGTAAGCTGATCCGTCGTCTTCTGTATAGAAGTTAGCACCGATAAATCCATTCTCAACGTTGCTTACATTAATATTGGTTACAACATCTTTTAATTTTCGTACCATAAATACACCTCTAATTTTTTTGGATAAAATAAAAAAGCCGACGCATTGCGTCGACCTTTTATTAAATGCTACTTGCATTTACCGAACCAGAAACAGCCCCAAAAATTCACACCAAGTAAAAATTTGAACATAGTTTACACCTCCTCTCAAATACCAAAGACTATTCTTAGTATTGCTACGATTAGAGAACCGACAATAGTTCCAACCAATCCTAGCACCCACATTTTTATTTCTTTAATATTCTTTTTATTTTCTTTTTTATTTTCTTTATCTAATTCTCGGTCTCTATTGATGCTGTCTAGAGTAAAATTCATTTTTTGATTGACTAAATTTTGATTATGTTGACCATCCTTTATTTGTTCCAAAGAGGTAAAAATTTTTTCATCATTGCTTTCCAACCTACTTACTCGACGCTCAAGGTCGCCTCTTTGGTTGTTATCCATATACCCACCTACTTAATAAATTGTTAAAAAGATTTATTTTTCATCTTCTTTCAATTGTGTTTTTAATTCTTCTATTTTTTGGCTTTGCTCTATCAGTTGTATTTCTAAACTAATAGACTTGTTCATTTCTTCTATTAATCTTTTTTCTAAAACTGCTTCTGTTACTGATTTTTCATTCATACTTTTACCATTCCTCTTCCAGCAGGATAGAATCTATATTCTTTTAATTGCATTTTTTTAACTATTTCTCTAAATGAGTAGTAACTATCTTCAACTTTAATATAAGCATCGTTTTTTTGTTCTGAAAAGGCGATACCTACACCGTCGTAAAAACTATATTCTGGGTGTTCAGTTGCGAAGTTACGTTTTTTTCCTGATCCAAATGTTTGTATTGCAGAAAAATATTGGTCAGTGTTTTGATATGTGTATATACCGTTGAAAGAGTTCGTATAACAAGTATCGAACCGTTTTTTAGTAGTACCTAAGTTCATTGGCATTGTCGGCGGACTTGTAGGCGCTAAAACATGGCCTGATGTTCCTTTTTTGTAAAGCGTAGGGTCTACAATATCGTTGTTATCAACAGAATAGTAGTATTCCATGCCGTTTACACCAAATTTTATATTTGAACCACCTAACTTTATTGTATCCGAATATAAATTTACGATGTCATAAAAAGTCATCGCGTTATTTTCTTTAATCAGATATCCTTTTATAAACTCTATTCCACCAGCCATTGCCGCTGTGTTTTGCTCGTCCGAATCATAATCTAACACACCAAAACTTAAACCTACTTCCCTGCTATCTGGCCTTTGATCTCTTTTATTATCTAAAATACGCATACCTATTGAAGTGTGTATAGTTTCAGTTTTATTAGTATATTCGTTGTATTTTTCTAAATCGTAGTTGTATTTAATACTGTTTTTACTCGAATAAAAGTCAATACTACTATTCTTTTGAAATGACAATTTTCCAGCGTCAAGTTCAAATAAAACATCGTCATTGTTACTAGCTAGCGTACCACCTCGGATATGGTCAGCAATCAACGTACCTGTTGTGATCGCGTCCGCATTAATACCATAACCGGTTATCGCACTTTTGAAGTTATAACCACCATTATCACTAATACCAATACCTCTACTGTTAAAAACAGTCATCACGTTGGGGTCTAATGGGTCTCTTGCAGTTATACCACTCAAGCCAAATTCTAAATTAGTTCTCGCTCTTTTCAGTGCGTCTGTATTGGTTTTCACTGCTTGAGGTAGTACACTATAACCTAATTTAACACGACCTCTTTTTAAGTCGTCTAAATATTTTTGTGCTTCACTAATACTTTGGTAATATCTCTCTTCACGCGACTTGTCGCCCAAAGTTACAACCTGCTTAGTGACGACGTGTCTTGCATCTCTTGTTTCTTTTATTTCTAGTATTCTGAAACGCTCTCTAAAGTCAATAGTGTCATCTTCAACCATGATGATATCGCCTTCTTTAGGCGAAACGTAGTTCATTTTTCCTGTTTTGTCTCTTAACTTTGTTGTTAAAAAATCAACAGAAATAGAAATTTTAAGGGAGTCGTCAACCAATGATTTTAGTGCTTTGTCCATTGTTTCTTCAATTTTTATTCTTCCGTCTTTAATAGGCTCTGCGTGTCTACGCTGTTTGAATACTTTTTCTAGAGGATGCACGTATTCTCTTATCAATAAAGCTTTTTCGAAGCCTTCTTCATCGGAAAAATTACCATACCCTCTAGCATAAGTGGCCCAATTAGATGCGTCTTCATCGACTGATATTTCTTTAGCATTAATTCTTCTTGAAAGGTAATACGCTGGCTCTCTGGAAACCTTGTCTTTTAACATGAATGTGTTTGATTGTGGTAAATACTCGAATTCTAAACCGTATCTATCAATACCGCCTAAAAATAAATTTAACCTTGAGTCTCCCTCTCCTGCGTTTTGCCATTCTTGAGCATAAACAGTTGCAACTAACGTATAGTTATATATTGTATCTTTAAATACAGCATCGAAATAGGCCTTACCTGTATAACTACCGTCAATCTTTTCATAAAACCTGTCGTTAGCTAAGTCGTCGTAAACTTTTTCTCTTGCTACAATGGATATCGTCGGTTTTTTGTTTACTGTTTTTTTGTTTATAGATATAATGACGTATTTTCTCTTATCTCCGTTGCCCTCCACATTTGAAACCCACCAAAGTTTACCGACTTTGTTAATAAAATCAGCGTTTTCTTTCGTTTCAAATAACCTAACCTCTAAAAGACCGTCGCCATTTATCTTTTTGTTTAAAGCTGTTGTTGCTTCAACGGTATAATCTTGATTATTCGTAGGGTCTATAAAAACAAGCGACATTCTTATGCACCTTCTTTTCTATTTGTATTTGCCTAAAACAGATATTTGTAAAGTCCAAGGAGTGCCTGCAGCATCTTTATATGACCATACACGAACACCGATATCTGAACCTATTGCATTTTTAGAAGTGCCGCCCGTTATATAATAATTACCTAAAATACTTACAGTAGTAGAGAAAACTTTAACGAAAGATATTCCTGCTGGAAACGGTATAGCGTTAATGTCGTAATAGTAAAAACCCGATGTCGTTTTAGTGTTTTCAGCTGTATAATCGTAGGTAAAATGCAATTCTGCAAAACCGTCTTCATATTTTGTTATATAATACGTGTCGCCCTCGAGAATTTCTACTATGCCATTAATTTTTTTACTGGCAATACTAGCGCTTGCTGCTTCTGTTTTATTTTTTAAATCGGTCATAGTCTGCGTTGCATTGTTATAAAATGTGTTGATATCAGAATTTTTCTTGTCGTAGTTGGCATTAAAAGCGTTTAATTTTGTTGTGTAGTTATTGTTAAAAGTAGTAGTCTTATCTGTGAAGTTGTCATTGAAAGTTTTAACTTTATTTGCATAATCTGTTTCAAAAGTTGTTTTTAACGAAGTGACATCATTTTTTAATTGTGTAATTGTGCTTATTGCACTAGCACCTATGTTGTTGACATTGTTTTTAATACTCGTGTTTAAAGCGTCAATCTCTTTTTTAGATAAATTCAATTGACTTGTTAAATCTTCTTTGTATTGCGCAACAGATTTGTCTAATTCCTTTTTAAACTGTTGGTAAGGGTCGTAGTTTGCTTCTTCAAACTCTAACCAGTCAGAACCATTAAATACATATAATTTCTGTTCATTTCTTACATATCTTATTGTATTTCTTTTGTCTGGGTCAGGTAATTCTACGGGTGGCAAATCATCTAAATTGTTAACCGGCGTTCCAAGATTAATAGTGTTTTGGTCAACAATTTTATTCCATATTTGTTGCGAAATTTGTTCTATAGCGTTTTCAACTCGTCTAAACAATTCGGAAAAATTTTCATTTATTCTGCCTAAATTTTCATCGTCTAAAGGTGGCGTGATTATTTTTCTCATTATGTCATCTCACTTTCTATTTGTAATAACATCTTGCATCTACAGTGGTTTTGACAACTGCGTTATTTTTAATTTCGATTTTGTTCCAACCGATTTTAATCTCCGGTTGTGTGTAATTTGAAGATTGCAAAATAGATAGGTTGTTATTTAAAATGTTTTGTCCGTCAAAAATGAGTGTTTCTCCAGCTTTAAAGTCTACATCTTCAATAATCACTAGTATGTCATTTATAGCAAAAGAAAAACCTTTGCTATCTTTTTTAAACTCAAATTTAATTATCTTATCCATATTAGATTGATCGTTGGGTATGTTGCCCGGGTAATAAAAGCTTAATGTATTTACAGCATCAAAAACGTAGTTATAAGCTTCTGAATTACTAATAAGACCCATACCGTGCGACCAATCTTTGCTATTTTGATAGTTTTTGTTATTGTGTAGCGATAAAGTCGTATTAACACTTTCTGCAAATGGCAATTCGATTGTTTCAAATTCAAGTTCAGCTTCGCCTTTATGATTAGATTGACTTAAGCTTATAACATTAGCCAACCTTACTTTATAACGCTTACCTGATGACATTTCATTAGCTGTTTGTGGTGTGTCGAACGATGTTTCTTTGTTGTTTTCATCTAGAATTAAACCGCCCGAGTCGGAAGTTGTGTCTCTAAATTCATATTGCAATCTTTTTGGCCTTCTCATTTCTCTAATGTAAAAGCCGTCTAAATCAGTAACTATGTTGAAAAGTTTATCTCTGTGCAAAGGGAAGTCGCTAAGCTCGCCAGCAATGAAAGAAATGGGCACGCTTACCGTTCTTTTACGATAAACGCCACCCATGTCAAAGCGGCCGTGTAAGCCGTCTATTTGTTCATATTCTGTGTCTAGCTCTAATCCACTTACATTGAAATCATGAACAATTATGCCAGCGCTACCTAGAGTGAATGACTCCCCGTCAAATTTCTGTATGAGTACATCCAACTAGTGCACCTACTTTCTTTTTAATTTCTAACAAGCATCATATCTTTAGTAGCGTGAACACCGTCAACTTTAGCTGTAATGGCTTCATCGTCGAGGTCTAATTGTATTTTGATAGTATTTGTTGTCGGTTCTGCTTTTACGTTGTATGATGCGTTTAAATCGCCTTGTATGCTGTCTTTTAATCCTTTAATACCTTGAGAAATTCCAGATATTTCCGGTGTTTGTAGTTGTGGAGTGAATGCGTTGGCTACTCTGTCGCCAAGTTTTGCTGCGCTCTTGATTGTGTTATTTCCTTCTTGCATCATACCTACAGTTAAACCTTTAGCGATGAATACACCGACTTCATCACGCATGACGCGTGAAGGAGAATGTATACGCAACGCACGTTTAATTGCACTTACAGCTCTACTTGCTAGCTCTCGAGCTCTCGACATTACATAACCGGCCATATTCATGATACCTCTAGCGATACCACGAGCTAAGTCAGCACCCGCCGAAACCATTCTATAAACGCCGCTCCTTACAGCGTTTGCAGCATTAGAAACACCGTTTCTAACAGCACTACTAACACGACTCATGCCGCTATATACAGCGCTACCCATTCGGCTCATACCGCTAGACATCGCGCTGGCCATGTTATGAACTGCGTTCGACACTGTAGATTTAATAGTGCTCCAAGCGCTACTTATAACACTTCTCACTCTACCCATAATATTGCTCACTGTATTTCTAACTGCGTTAAAGCCAGATGATACAAACGATTTAACAGCGCCTACAGCTCCAGAAACGATAGATTTAACACCATTCCAAGCTGATGATATAAATGATTTAACAGCGCTCATAACTGAACGTACAACATTTCTAACAGCATTAAATCCTGAAGATACACTACTTTTAATTTTTGAAACTGACGAAGTGACAAATGATTTGATTGCGTTCCATACAGCTGAAATCACAGCTTTTATACCGTTCCAAACGCCTGTAGTTATAGCTTTGAGCCTGTTCCATTCGACTTGTACTTTATTTTTAATATAGTTAACAGCAGCCATTATAACTGCTTTCATACCATTCCAAGCGCCAGATGCAGCCGATTTGATAGCATTCCAAATTGCTGATAAAGCCGCTTTTAAGGCATTGAAAATTGCTGTTGCTCCACTTTTGATTAAATTCCATACGGTCATCGCTGTTTGTTTGATTGTGTTCCAAGCGCCTGACCAATCTCCAGTGATCAATTGCATAATAGTTTTTATAACACCCCAAACAACATTTATAGCCACTTGAATAGTCGTTTTAATAACTTCCCAAACGATAATAACAGCTTGCTTGATTACTTCCCACGCCGTTTTCATAGAAGGACCGAGCGCGTTCATTACTGTCATAATAACTGTTTTGATAGTATTCCATACCACTGTTGCTGCAGCTTGTATAAGTACATGATTTTCTTGCCACCACGCTACTAATCCGCCCCAAATACTTTGGACGAATGTAACGATAGCAGTGACAACCGTTGATACAGTTGTTTTGATAACATTCCAAGCATTGATACACGCTTCTCTAAATCCGTCGTTAGTTTTCCATAAGTAAACAAATATAGCCACTAATGAACCTATGACAGCAATTACTGCTAATACAGGTGCGCTTAAAGAAGTAAAAACGCCAACAAGCAGACCGAAAACGGTTCTAACTAGAGATGCTTTACCAAAAAGTAATGTAAACACTTTAGTTAAGGCTTGTGTAGCAGCTTTACCAAGACCTAATTTACTAGCTAGCCCTACAATTTTAGTTATTAATGGTCCTAAGAAGTCATATACACCAGAAATGCTAGGTACTAAAGCCATCAAAACACCTGTTAAAGATATAGAAACGCCGACTAATTTCGCTATAGCCGGATGTGTTTCAAACAACTTGGCTACCCAACCAGCAAAAGCTGTTACAGCTTTCAAAACTTGCGATGCAATAGGTGCCATTGCGATACCAAAATTAACTAGAGCCATTGCAATATTACCTATTAACTGCATGATAACTGGACCGTTTTGGTTCATGTATTGAACAAACTTCTTAAATCCGTCTGACTTAGATATCCCAGCCGACCATTCAGCGAATTTTTGCGTCATTTTCTCTAATGATTGGAAAATTGTCGTTGAATTAGGAGCGAAAGCTTTAAAGATATTAAATATGCCTATAAACGTATTTTTGAAGATGTTAGATATGATTGGTAAATTGGTTTTAGTATAGTTAATGAAGTTTTGAATAGCTCGGCTACCTTCAACGCTGTTAGCCCATTTTTGAAAGGCTATAGCCATGTTTTGGAAGCCTTGAGAGGACCATTTGAACAATGGCATTAGTTGAGTGAATATTGATACTAAACCGTCGCCAAAACGTCCACCTGCATTGAGTAAATCTCCGAAAATTTGAACACCTACTGTATTTAACGCTCTAAACGCATTCTGTGCTGTGCTAGAGCTAGTTACCCATGTTCTTAATTTGGCTGCATTATCGCTGATTAGCGTTGCTATTCCTGATAAAAACGGTCTCATTTGATTTAACGCGCTTGTAGCACTTCTTATACCAGAAGCCATTGCACCAAATATTTGAGACGCATTTTCTTTCACAATACTTTGCCAAGTTGATTTAACACCATTCAAAGCGTTTTTATAGTTGTTTGTAGCACTACTTGCACTAATCGTACCTTTTTCAAGCATTTTGATAGCAGTTACAGCCATTCCGGCGAAACCGGTAACACCCAAACGAAGCACACCAAAAGCGCCAGCAGCACCAACAGCACCGCCGCCGAGTGCAACAGTAGCATTACCTACAGCGGCGACTGCTGGTACTAAGCTTCCTAATATGGGTATTAACGCACTAAATGAAGCTAACAACAAACCTTTAATTATATTTGATCCAATAGTCCCAAATGTTCTAATTGATTTAGCGATGCGATCCATTCGACCTTGAAAAACATCAACTTGTCTATTTAACCCTGTTAACGCATTTCTGAATCTATTTGAGTCTAAAGTTACCCTAGTTTTTATTTTGTTAGGTATACTTTTCAGCATCAATTTAAACCGGCTAACTTCTGAATTTGCTAGTTTGCTGTCTACTTCTAATTTGGCTGTAGCTCTCTTTTTAGCAAATTCAAGCAACGCTTTTTTAGTTTCTGCAATTTTTCTTCTGGCCTCTTCCGAATTAACTCTAATTTCCGCTGCTGCTTTAGATGAGCTTAAAGCTTTCAAACTAGCTTCAATGTTCTTAATTCTTGTTTCAGCACGCTTTGTGTTTGCATCTATATCAATTTCGCCATTTTTAATACCGTTCACAAGTCCTTGTAGACTTTTTATATTTCTAACCGCTTTGTCAATATCTGCTGTTATTTCAGTATCTGCGTTAGTTTTATCCAATCTGTTGATGATAGATTTAACTTCATCAGTTTTTCTTGAAAACTCACTTATGTCAGCTGTGACGTCAGGGTCTATTTTCATTTTATCTAACTCTTGTGCTTTAGCTTTTGATTTATCAATCTTTTTATCAAAATTTGATGTGTCAGCGTCAACATCATTGTCTTTTAGTTTTTCTACAACTGCTTTGAATTTTTCAGAAACTCTTTTAGCTGCTTGTATTTGCTTTTTAAACCTGCTGACATCAGCTGTAACTTCTGTAGATACCTTGTAATTAGCCAATTATCCTCACTCCTTCCCTTTTGCGTCTTTGTTAACTTGAGCAACAAGCTTTAATTTGTCTTTCAAACTCATGCCTTGCTCTACTTCTTTGCTTTTTTCTTCAAATTTGATAGATAAACCTTTATCTAAACGTTTGATGTTCTCTTCATAATTCAATAAATCAGATGAGTCATTAAACATATAACGTTCTTCTGGCTTATTCTCTGTTCCGATGTTTTCGGTTAGTTGAGCATTACGAATTGAAAAGGCTAAATCAAACATCTGTTGTATTTGGTCTAGCCTTTCGTATTCTCGCGCCCACATTCGATAGTAGTATTCGGTTAGCGTTAACCTTTCTATCTCTTGCATATCGTATATTTTTAATTGAGACATACACGATACAACTAACTTGTCATAAGTTAATGACCTATTTTGTATTATTTCTTCGCTTTTTTCGCTTCTTTGTACTCGTCCGGTACTAGGTTTTGGGTCATGACACGCTTTCCCAATTCCTTGATGATGTCTTGACAAAATTCTTCGATGCCGTGTTCTTCTGCAATATCTTCTATTACAGTTTCTAATTCACTTTCTGTTTTAGGTGCTTTGTTGTGATGTGCTGTAGCTGCTTCGATAATGTACGATAAAGAAACTGCATCAGCCATTTCTAGTCTAGGTACTAACATTTGTGTGCCTTGACCAAAAGAAATGTTTTCAGATTCCATAGCCATTACTTTGTCGATGATTCTTAAAAATTTTAAACCGAATGATAATTCTAATTCTTTTCCTTTAAAGTTGATATACATATTTATGTACCTCTTTCATTGTTTTGATTTTTGGTATAAAAAAAGGAGCAAGCTCAAGGCTTGCCCATTTAAAATTAAAGTACAGGTGTTCCGGTTTCGGCCGCTCCGCTTTCTGTTGGTTGAGGTATTGAAGCTAAACCGTCGTTTGCAGGGTCAGCTTTCACAGTGTCGTGGAAGCCGTATGCAAGTTTGTTATCTTCAATAAGTTTAGGTAACGTTGCATAACCACGTTTCTTCTTACCGAAAACAGCATATTCAGCTTCATATTCAGCGATGCCGTCAGCCTCATTCTTACGTTCAAATGATGTGAAGTAACCTTGTCTGTATTCTGCTTTATATTTTCCTTCTGTATTTTTAACTTGTCGATTGATGAACCAAAGTTCATAAGCGATGTCATCTTCAACAGCATCTTCAATTTCATCTGAAAGTTTGTCTTGCACGTCCATATGTGCTGTGAATTTAACTTCTGACTCTAAAGAACCACCAGCGCTAATAGAACCGTCCATAGTTTCAACACTGTCTTTATCTTTTTCAGTAGAGCGTGAGTGTTCTGTAACTAGCATTACTTTTTCAGCGTCTACTTTTTCTCCTAAAATTCGTAATAAAACTAATTCATCTTTACCTGATTTTTGTGGCATAAATAAACCTCCGTTTTTTTAATAAGTATCAAATTCTGCAACTATTTGACTGTGTGCTAAAGATTGATTTGTTGTATCTTCAGATATTTGATTAACAGTTATATCGTTTAACCTTACTTGATAATTAGGTAATGTCTCTAGTTGACTTAAATCAACTTGTAAACCGTACACAATGCTATCATGTAAGCCTAAATCACTTTCTTGTGACCAAATATCTATAGTGACGCTTGTTTGTCCGTCTATAGTGTCAAATGACCCTATATTCATACGACCGTCACTTCTGCTTAGAACAACAAAAGGATATGAAATATCTTCTGTCATCTCTTTTTGAGAAATGACAGGGATATCATATCCTTTAGCTAAGTCAAATGTTTTGTTGTAAAGCTGTAATTGTGGTGATTGCATTGCAACACCTCTATCCTTCCAGTAATTCTTTTAAGTCTTCAACCAAATTCTTTTGTACCTCTAAATATGTTGGCCACATAAAAGGTTCAGCCTCCATATAACGCGTTCCAAATTCTAAGAACCCGGAATAGCCGGCGTTTGATGTGATTTTATATGATAATTTACCGCTTTTTGCTGACTCTATTTCACGCCATAAATTTCCAGTCCAGTATCCTTTATTCATCACACGTTTAGCATTGTTTTTGGCAATACTCACACCGTCCATAGCGACGTTTCTAACAACTTCGTTTACATCGTCCTCAATGTTGTCTTCCATAAACTCAAAGTGTTCTATAAGCGCATCTAAATTCATTAGTTAACACTCTCCAAATAAAACACAGTATCGTGAATGTAGTGTTTTTGTGTAACTACTTTATATTTGGTGTTGTTAACTAATGCGTGGCTTACAGTATTATCGTAGTTGCCTTGAAGACGCGCAACCATAATATCTTTAGTAATGTTGCCAAATTCAACAGCTAAGCGCTCCATAGAAAGTGGATTGATATTACATACTTCTTCGTCGTAAGTGGTTGTTTTAGGCTCGTATTTGCTCGTCTTAGTGTTGTAATCCCCTTTACTTTCAAGCATGAATGTTATTCTGTCGTTGTATCTCAATAAAATTTGATACTTCCTTTCGACCCGTTTTCTTTCGGGTAAAGTTCATCAATAATTGTTTGATACTCATCGAAATCATTCGCTTGAAACGTATTTGTACGGCCTTCAACACTTTCTGTCGTCATACCTTCAGCGCCTATTCTGTTATAACGTTTGACAGCCACTTCTTCGACAATGAAAGACAAGTTATCCGGTACACGTTCGAGATTTATAGGCAATTTGGATAATAAACGACTTTCAGTGTTCTTAATGATGATATCTAAGACATTGTCTTGTTTGTCGTCTTTTAAACCAAGTAACACTTTCACATTTTCTTTAGTTGCCATTAACAACACCTACTCTAAGTCTGATAAGATATCAGCTTTCGTCTTGTCATCTTCGACAACAATATTGATACTTGATAAAGTATCCACTATATCTTTTTTAGTCATTTGTTCATTAACAACAACTAAATAACCTTTTCCTTTTAAATCTTTGATACGTTGGTCGTCATCACAAGAATAAACGTCGCCTTTTAAATAAAGGCGCTCGTTATCCGTTTTGTCTTTAAAGTTACTAGCTACTAAACAAACCATTTTACCACCTCTTTTTATACTACTGGTGCAGTTTCTGCTTTAATTGTCACTTTAACTACTGCGTCGATGTTTTCAGGAAACATTGAGATTGCAGAAGCAAATACAGTGTCAGCTGTTAAGCGTTCTGGTTGAATATCGTGTAACACACCTACAAAGCCAGTTTCATCAGTTGCAAATGCAAATGCGCGTGATAATTCGCCGCGTGGATTAGCAAACGCTACGTTTAAGTTTTCAGCTGTTGTCATCCAAACTTCGCCAGCAGGTACGTCTGCAAATTCGATAACTCTAACACCAACGTATGGAGTTAATAGGTTTAATCCGAATTGAGCGCCGTTTGAGTTAATAAAGCCGTTAGCGATATGTTCTGCTACATCGTTAGGGTTTACTAAAGCTATAGGAGTGATCTCATCATCTAATAAAGTAGATAAGTTGGCACGGCCTTTAGCTAAAGCGCCTTGTAAATTCTTGCCAGTTAAAGCTGCTTTATTTGTACGATCAGCACTATCCAAAGCACTTTTTAAAGAATTAAAGAAATCTTTACGGAAGTTCTTTTGTACATAACGTAATAACTCATTGTCAGTACGATTGATTGCTAAATCATAACCGTGTGATTGGATAGCTTCTGCACTTGTAGATTTACGATATTTTTTGAATTTTAATTCAGTGATTTTAACTTGTTCGCGTTCAACTTTTGTTAATGGAATGATGTCGCCTTCTGCAACGTTTCCGTCTGGAGCTGTTGAGTCAACGATTTTAAAACGATATTGCTTAATTGCTGAACCTACATTCATAGGAATTTTGTTTGTAATAGATAATGCTTCGAATAATTTGTTTAATCCAATACCCATTCTGTTTGCGAAATCAATTGACTTCGCTTCGCCTAATGCCTTTACATCAATTAAATTTGGTTCTGCTGCCATAAATAATTACCTCCGATTATTAATTAAATAATTGTCTATTTTGAGCGATAGCTATTTGACGTTTGCTATCATCTTTTATGTTTAAAATATCTTCTTTAGTCAGTCCGCTTGTTGTGAACGCTTTCGGCGATTCTTGACGCAACGCTTCTTTGACTTGTGTTTTTACCATTCCATTTAACAAATCAACGAATGCATCAACACTTTCTTTAGTTCCGTTTGCATCTTCTTTCACAACAAAATTTAACAGTTCATCACTAGCATCGATATTCTTTTCTTTCAACATAGCGCGAGCTTCTGAACGCATTTCATTTGTCGCTTTTTCTGCACGTAATTGTTGCAGCTCTTTTTCCATTTTTTCGCGTTCATACTCTGCTTTTTGGTCTTTGTTCATCTTAGCTAGTTTCGCGGCTTCTTCTGCTTTTTCTTCCGCTTTCTTTTGTTCACGAGCAACACGGTCTTTAATCATTTGGTTAACTTCTTCTTGTGTAAATGTTTTATCAGTATCTTTTGACTGCTTTGTTTTATCGTTTGAAGTTTCGTCTTGATTTTCTTGTGTTTGCTCTTTTACTTCTGTTTCTTCAGTAACGTTACTTTTTGTTTCTTCTGTCATGAGATATACCCCCGTTTATAGTCTGTCGACTGTTTTTCCATACGAGCTTTTAACGTCGTCAGCACGTTTTGGACATAAAAAATAACCACCAATTTGGTAGTTTTATATATACTTACTTGTTTTATTTTCTTTCGTTTTATCTTCTTTTATCGTTGGTTCGTTTTGCTTTTGCAATTCAATTCTTATCAACTTTAATTCTCTAGCTATTTCTTTTAGATATGATTCGTTGCTTCTCAATATTAACAATCCTCCACATCTTATTTGATTCATCGTAATAAGCAATGTTATTACCTTTTACTTTAACTTTTAATTCTAGTTTCATTTTATTGTTACCTTAGCGCCTGTGTAGCGTCCTTTTCTAGAGTTTATAAAGTCTTTTCTTCTAGTAGGTGCGAAAGGTATTGTTGAAGATCTACAGTGTGGATGTAGTGGAGGTGCGTTTAACCCTGGTGTCATATCTTTAACTTTATAGATATTGCCGTTATGACTTAAACAAGTTTTAGATGTCTTTTCATCCACTTTGGCAACGAATTGATATCTAGCACCTTCGCCTAAAGTAGCAGTGTAATATTCTTTTTGTGCTAACGTTTGAACCCTTGCTGCTTCTGTTATTAACAATCGCTTAGCATCTGATGTAGCGACATCGTGTTTCTTCCTAAGTTCAGAAACAAACTCATTCGGGTGTCTACCTCTCAATACAACGTGTGATGCAATACGTTGTACATCGTCGCGTAATTCATCCATATTAGACCATAAGCGCTTTGACCATGTTGTATTGCCAAAATCAGCATTGACGATAGATGTTACTTTTTGTGGTGTTATTTCTACGTTGTCGCCTAATATCCCGGCTTGACGCTTTATTTCTCTCTCTACAGCGTCATGCATGTAATCAGATAGCTTATTCTCTGTTTCGGCTGTAAAATAATCTATCAGACTGTTTAATTGGCCTTTTAACAATTCTTCTCTAGATACATACATCTTTGTGTTGTACTTCTTGAGCTCTTTGTTAGCCTTGTCGCTAAAGTCTTTGGTTTCTACATACTGCTTAGCCTTGTTTTTAAATGCTTCTACGTCAAAACTATCAACTTTCTTTTTAGCTTCTTTGATGTTCAAGCCTTCATGATTCGCATACTTAGCATAGAATGACATTATTTCTTTCTCTATCTCTTTAATCATGGTCATTAATAACATTTCTATGTCTTTAATTGCCGCTTTATCACGTTTTACTTCTTGTACAATCCCTTTTTGAGCTAATCCCCACCATTGAGCATCACTCTTCGACATCTATATTCACATCTTCTTTGTTATCGTTTGTTAGATTGCTGTATTCGCTGTTGTCACGGGATTGTATTTGCTTTTCTTTTTCTTTTTCCATTTTCTTCATTTCTTCTTTAGGGTTTTTGATTATATCAAGTACACCTAATCTTGTTTCTTCTGAAACACCACCATTTAAATCGTTGAATATTTCAACTGATTCTTTTAGTGACTTTGGCAAGTTAGGAGTGAATACAATATTTAACTCCGAATAGTCATGATTTTCTAAACTTTCTATATTCACTTTGTTTAGAAGTAACTTATATCGCTTCATCAACCCTTTTTTGAACAATCTCTCTTTTATTGCTCTAACTTGTTCAAGTCCAAACAACTTGTATTTCATTGACTCCCCAGATTGAACACCGCTGAAATTTTCATCGTTTAAATCCGGTGTGTTTGTGTATTTGTGAATGTCATTTTGTAATCTCTTTTTATATGCTTCCGAACCGGAAACATCATATTGTTTATAAATATACTTAGCGTCAGCTTTGCCTTCTCCACCATTAGCATTTATCGAAGGTTTGATGTGGATCATGTTTGCATCTCTAAACGCTTTCGCATCTTCTCCGTCTAAATCAGCATTACCAATCAATGCTAACATTGCATCGTTAGTATCTGACATATAGTTAGCTGTATCAGATTGGCTGGCATCATATAAATCAATTAAAGAAATAACGTTCTCGAAATCGCCTTGTTTGAATTGGTCGTTCAAGTATTCTATGACAGGTACTTCATTGTAGAAGTGCTTAACTACATCATTTACTACAATAGAACCGTCTTTGACTTCTAAATAGTAAATGTCTTGTTTTGTGTAAACCTCTATATAGCTTGTAGGTATATTGTTTGCATCCGACTTTTCATAATATCTAACACCGGCTATAACACGTTTGTCTAACGAGCTATCGTAGACAACAAATGTGCTTTTAGGGTCTAATACTCTAAATGTGTCATTGTCTTTCATGTCTCTGTATACAATCTCGTACGCACGTCCGTATATAGACAAATTCAATGCTAAGTCGCTGTTTATTTCATCAGCGTCGTTCTTGTCATTGAGTTCAATAATCTTGTTGTTTGTTTTATTGTTCTTGTGTGTGATTGTAATAGGGTTACCGGTTAGATAACCGACTATAAACCTAGAAACGTATCTAGCATAGTTATGTACTGCTCTGTGGTCTGCTTTGTCTCCGTTGTTGTTTAAACGACGCTCCCCAGTTAAAATGTCAGTGTTTCTATTTAAGTAATACGCTTCTAACATTTCCAATCTAGGTAGCTGTTCTGTCTTATGTCTGCTAATCAAGTTTCTTATATAATCGTCTTTAAACAACTCATCTAAATCATTGACGACAAAATCGTCATTTGCTGTTGGAGAAAATTTTTCTTGTACATTACCAACTGTGTATAAAGTCATTTACTCACTCCTTAAAACATACTTTTTATTCTTCGTAAATCACTAGCTTTTTTCTTTTGTTTTTTATTGTTTATCATTAACATTTCAACGCTGTAGCGTAATGCGTCAATACAATGATTGTAAGTGTCCACCGGTTCGTTATAGTATTCACCTGTGCTTTTGTCTTTTTTCCACGTGTAATTGTCTAACTCCTCAATCGTTTTAAAACATCGTTCGTCAATAACGATATCGAATTGATTAAGGTATTGTATTCCAGAAATAATACTGTCCTTACCCTTCATAGCAGGTCTGATGCGAGTAATGCCATGATTACTTATTTCAGCAATACTTTTTTGCTCAGCGCTATCTGCTGTTATTATCTCTTTTGCATATCCTAATCGCTTAATAACTTCAGCTATTTCGTTGTTCAACATACCTTTTTTTACATATTCTTCAACGATATATAATTTTTTATTTTCCATATCAACTTTGCAATGTATAAAAGCACTAGGATCGTTAACATAACCAAAATCGATTGCAAAATAAGATTGTAGATGCGATAGTTCTTGTTTGTTTAGTAACTTCTTTTCATACTTAGGAAACACTAACTTATCTAACGTAGCAAACTCACCTAGTGCATATATCTTGTAATATGCAGGATTACGACTTGCTAACAACTCTAAGTTTTGACGTGTCATTTCATCAAGAAACTTATTATCTCGATAGCTAGATTGTCTAATCATGACATTTTCCATCGGTTTATCATGCTCAAAGAAATACTTATAAACCCAGTTCAATTTAGAAACTGGGTTAAACATCAGAAATATTTGTTTATTTATATGTTTACGCTCTCTCAAACGCAATGTTAACTGTGTGTAATCATTTAATGTGAATTCAGATGCTTCTTCCATCACTATGTCTGATATACCTTTAATCGACTTTATTTTTTCTGGGTTGTCTAATCCTTTAAACAAAAAAACTGCGCCATTCGGTAACTCGACCTTGTTATCAGTCTTGTTCCAAAGACACATGTCCCAAACACCGAAGTTTATCAAACAATCTTTAACATCTTCAAATAAACTATCTTTAATTGTAGACTGAACTTTCCTAAGCCATAATATACGTCTAGGATACTTCCAATCTTTCAATGCTTTAAGCACAACTTTTTGTATAACCCCGTGAGACTTACCACTTGAACCGCCACCATAATGAACCTCTGTAAAGTTATCGTAATTGAACAGTACATCAAATATATTACGATTAAATACTTTAGCAGGATTGTCAAACCGCAGTTTAACTTTCGTCATCATAATCACCTATTTTAATTTCGAAGTTACGGTTTGTGATTTCCTGTTCTACTTTATCTCTGTATTTGTGCGGCAGTCTATTTTTAAGTGCAAATATAAGTGACGTAGGGTTAGCATGCTCGTACTTTTTAACTTTGACAACCTTACCTGCATTAGTGACTGTTTCTTCTTCATAGTAGTAGCCTGTAGCTCTCTTATGCAATGCGTTTTCTAATTCATAGTCAGAGACTTCTTTGCCCTTTTTTATGGCCTCCATAAACTCCGAGTGGTCTTCTTTCCATTTCATAACTGTTTTAAAATTAACGCCAAAATTTCGCGCTATTTGTTCGTCTGTTAGACCATCACGTTTCCAGCCCTCAACAAGATCTAGTTTATCTTTTATATCTAATTTTTCATATAATGTTCTTCTGCCCATTTCATTTACCACCAACTCTCACGATATTATCTTTTATAAATTTAAAAAAGCCACCCGTGTTTCTCACGGATAGCTCAATAGGAGTAAAACATAATTTGTTAGGAGACGAACATATAGTTTATATACCGCCCACTCATAGAGTAGACGGTTAAACAACCAGGTGCACTACCTCCAATAGGAAAATTGCTACCCGATTACTTATACGGAAGTCTCCGCCATAAGACAACGTCTTATTACGGCGGTTCGTTCACAATACCATGATAAGCCTTTTCAAACCGGACTTACATACCCCAAAAGTCCGCTATACATAACCTATAAACTCCGCCAACCTACTAATCATCGCATCTCTACGTCTTAATACACTCGTTTTACTAATACCAAAGTAGTTAGCGATGTCTTCCCACTCATAGCATCCAATAGGACACTCCCAGTATCTTAACCGTATTAAGTCTTTAGTATCTTCGTCAGCTTCAAATATAAGCTTATCTACACCTTTTACAACGTTACGCAGCATTACATATCTATTATCACTTAACTTCTTAACTGTCTCTCTCTCAATAGGATTTCCCGGTAAATTACTCTTGCCAGCCCCTACATTCTCTGGCTCGTGGTTTTCCATTAACTCATATCCACGCATCAGAAATTCTTTGCGGTATTCCTCTATATTCTTTATGTAGTCTTCAAGCTTCTTGATGTCATGCTTTTGAATAACTATCATAATGACCCTCCGTTTTTTAACTTATTTCTTAACACTTCGATTTCATATTCTTTCATCTCTATCTTGTGCTTTAACTCTTTTTGTTCTAACATGCAACCGAATACGAGTATTACTAACAATATAATAGCTATGACTAACCACATCATTCTATAAACACCCCTTTTATATCATTTAAATCTATCTGATCGCTTAGCCTTGCGTAGTCATCTGGTGCTTTACTTTGTCTACTGACCCTCTTCATCTCTAGTTTAGTTTTAATAATCAAGGACGTTAATATAATCATTGTCATCACTAATACTTTATTGACCATTATTCCCCTCCTCATACTTACGTCTCGCATCTTTTGCACTCTCCGCCTCCACAAGTGTGTATGTCTCGTTATCGTGCGGCTTAGTTACATCGACAAATGTTTCTTGACCGTGTTTTATCTCTGTTATTAGAAATTGCGTCATTTCCTAAGCACCTCTTTTACTCTTTCGTATATATTTTTAGTACCCTGTTGATCCGAAGCCTTTTTCTCCTCTTTCACTTTCTGTTTGAAACTCCTCTACTTCTTTTAACTCTGGCGTCCAAATAGGTACAATAACGAGTTGTGCTAATTTGTCGCCTTTATAGATTTTGTATGAATTTAATTTTTTTGTATCGTGATAATCTCTTTCAACACACTCATCTTTAATGTTTAAATATGTGGTGCTTTTAAGTTTGCGATATCTTTCATCAACATCATTCTTAATATTAATCCCTAAATTACCTTGATAACCCGCGTCTATCTTGCCTGTCTCAATTACTAAATGTGTTTTACTACTTACACCACTGCGACTTGTTAACAACCCCACATACCCCTCTGGTATGTTCACAGCTACATCAGTTTTAATTACAGCTTTTTCTTGCGGCTCAAGTATCACTGTTTCAGCAGAATAAATGTCATATCCTGCGTCCAATCTGTCACGCGTTGGCATTGTCGCTTTGTCTGATAATAATTTGATTTCTAATTGATTAGTCATTATTGTTGTCCCCCAATATCATTTATAAAATCTTTTCATTATTTCTTCTTCGTTGTTCCCTACTTCTTCCCCTAGAATTGTTATAAAGCCAATCGTTTGTATATCTGACATCCCTATCTTTTTACAAGCTCTAACTATGCCTTTTTCATCATCCGGAATTTCTTTTAGAATGTGCTTTGCTATTTGATTACCTGCTAATAAATCTTTAATTACTCTATTTAAAATTGCTCTTGTTATACTTTTGATTATTAGTTTAATTATTTCTCTCATCGTTTTTTTACACTCCATTTCTTCCAATTCTTTCTTCGTAATTTTTTATCACTTCATTAGTTTTGATCCAAATTAATGAATTAAACTTGCTGTTCTTCTTAATATTTACTACGTCATCCAAAGCTTTAGCTTTCTTATATACTTTATCCACTTCTTGCAACAACTCTTCTGTATCATTCCCAGTAAACGCACTTGCACTTATGATTGCTTGCTCTATTTGTTCACGTTTAATCTTTACCATTCTCTAACCCTCCCATTTTTCAAAAACTCTTTGCACGTACCAACGCGCTTTCGCAATATCTTCTTTACCATTCTTATGCGTCGCTCTACTTAAATATTTGATTGCGTTACCTATGTCATATTTTAATTATCTCCCTCGAAAAAGTAGTGGCCTTTGCCGTAAATCAGTTCCGCGCCTCTAAGGCCTTGTTTATATCGTTTTCTAACCGTGCTATCTGCCACATCAAAATATTTATATATGTCACATAGTCTGTAACGTTTGCCGTTTAGATTAACCATTGGCATACGGCCCTTGACATTAATAACTGCTGTTGCTTCCGGCTGAAACGAATAAATGTGTTTTAACTCTATGTCTTCGTTTCGTTCTGTTTTCACATCAAAGTCGCCGTAGTGCTCCATTGCGTCCTGCAATTCTTCGATTAAGTCTAGCGCTTTCATTCGACTTCCTCCAAACTCATTATGACTTTTGCTTGTTCTGCAAATTTTTTAAAACTGTGTATTTCCACAATTTGATTGTCATCTTTCCATAAATGGCTGTTAGCAGCATCTAATACCGTTTTGATCAAATTGTCTATATCTGGCTTAGTGTGCTTATACTGTCCTATTGCTGTTGTTTTTTTCTTTTTGCTCCAACTTTTAGGAGGTTCAAAGCAAAATAATAGAGATACTTTTAATTTACTTTCTATCATCAATTTAGGCATTTGCTCTTTTATATACTCTTTATGCTTTGTATAAGCTGCTGGCATGTATGTTTGAACAAATTTACCTGATT
>OBUW01000386.1_pt1 | contig 25984 bp, 13 predicted proteins | sample 1475761 | NCBI WGS metagenome assembly OBUW01 (sample SAMEA2579908, study PRJEB22360) | human gut metagenome | biome: human gut; feature: human-associated habitat; material: faeces | place: Denmark | collected 2008/2010
AAAAATAGTGAAGGGTGCGAGATTCGAACTCGCGCGGTCAACTGACCAACAGATTACTCTGGTAAAGAAGGATTTGAACCTTCACCTTAAGTCTGTCACCTTAGACCAACTCGGTCAACCCTCCAATGTTACACAAATTTTACCCCTATACATTTATATACTTATAAATATATTTGCTGAACTTGAAAACAAATCTACTTTTCTTGGGTTTAAAGAGGTCAAGTAGTCAACTGTTCCATTCACAATTGATATATAATGGAATTTTCACTTAGTAAGTAAGCAGCTTATTGAAGAAGAGTATTAAATATTAATGGTAACAAAAAGGCATGGTTTCTGTGTACCAACCAATAGTTTACTCAAAGAATTGTGACAAATTTATACTAATTTTGTTTATATGGCAATATGTTGCAAAGAGAATCTGGAATCAAAGTGGCCTAGCAGTCCATAAAGATAACAAGACTTTTAATTAAAACAATAAAACAAAGCAGTAATATCAACACTGCACTACTTGTATGGCATAGGGAGATTCACGTCTTTGGAGTTCTTCTAACCAATCACCAATTTCGTAGAACTCAATTATTGAAATAATGTTTCTTCCTTGTTATTCGTTTAAACCATCTAGTGTCAAACTAATGTGTTCGTTTTAAAATAAAAAATAATTAACTTCAAGTCAAGCAAATTACACAATAAAAAGTCATCATTTTTATCACTCCAAAAACCTCTTGTGATATTGCTATTTGCAAGCTGACCAACTTGAATACAGTATTTACAACCTTTTGTTGTCCACACATATTTTCTTTTTTAGCCACAACCACACCAAAAACACATCAAATTGGGAATACAAAACTCATTATCTGACACTAACTCGTTTCTAACAATGTTTGCTGTTTCTGCAATAAGTTTACTTTTTGTGGGTTTCATATTATTTGTCCTCTTTGTTTTAACATGTATGTATAACTGCCTCATGCAGATTTAGCATTCTTCTTGACTAACGAAAAGAGGTACTAGGTATTGTTCTTATCCCTATTATATTTGTTTTGGAGATTATTAGTGGAACAATATATATGATTTCCTATTTAATAAGTTCTGATTTAGTGGAGGACAATGCTCTTGAGGGATTAATATTCACCTAGGAGTCATATTTTGCAGCACCTAGTATCAAGGAATGTTGTGTGTACTTTGGTACAATAATGGTTTTCCCAATTCCAACAAAACCGCGAAGGCGAGACTACTGGGCTATGAAAATTTCGACCACGTCAAATAACAAGAGAGTTTGAAAAAAAAAAACAGAAAACGAATAGAAACTAAACACTTGAAAGGTAACTTGAGACTAACCAATCATAGTAACGATACATTCGAGTCAATATGAAAACGTCAGTATTTATAGCAATCTTCAATTTACTTGTTTGCGCTCTTGCGTACACAGACTTGACAGGATCAATTAAAATCAATGACAAAAAGATTACCCTTGGTGAGTTCAATACTCAAGAAGTTAAACAATTGACAATCAATTCTCCAAAGGATATAATAGAAATTGACTTAAAAAGTAAAGATATCAAGGGTAAACCTGAGCAGATTATGGTTAGTTTGGCAGATGTCAAAAACCCAGCTATTTCTACGCATTATGTTCCTGTGGTCAAAGAATCGAAAATCAAGTTGAACATCAAAGCACTTTCAATCCCGGAAGTTTTGAAAACTAAAGACAAATTAGTTTTGACTATTGTAATTGCCGACTCAAAATCAAAGAATAACATGATTAGAAGATTGGTTGAAGTTTTGCCAAGTCCCGAGTTTAAGAGTACAAGCAGGTACCAGGCTAAACCAAGAATTGGAATACAACCAGAGATCCATCACATTTTCAGAGAGGATGAGAAGACTGTTAACCCAATTGTGCCAGTTGTATTTATAATTGCAGCTTTTACTTTACTTCTTGGTTTGTTTGGCTCGTGGGTTGGTTTTATTGGAATTGATAATTTATTTAGAACGTTCAAGACTATTAGTAAAGTTCAATTGTTACACAACGTTAGCTTTTTGATTTCAGTTTTGGGGTTCGAATTGAATTTTGTCAAGTACTATTTGGGTCAATCAATTTTCACCACTTTGTTTTACGGATTTATTTTGAGCATTCCATGTGTTTACTTTGGAGTCAGCGTTTTGAGAAGTTTAGCAAAAAACCGTGCTTTAGGCAAGTAAGCTTGTGCAATAACACGCTATATCCTTATTCTATAAATCATTAAATAGAAACATCTATATTTCGTTGAAAAGGTACAAAACAAAAACAAACAAAGCCTTGAATCATCATATATATATATATATCACTCATCCTGTAGCGTATTTGTTATCCATCTGAAATTGTATAATGTGGAGATTCCCTCACTCATAGAATTGGCAGCAACAATTTTCCCTGTAATGAGCCCCATAGGCACCACACCATAGGAACGTGAGTCCAATGAATGACATAAATTATCACCAGTACACCACACATGACCTTCTGGTATTCGAATGTACTTGTTATATCCATCATGTTGTATTATTTCATTTGGGCTATTGGTTAGTTCAGATGAGCTGGATGGGTCCACCAAAATCATATCCCCTGGCATCCCAGTAATCCGTTTACAGATTCTATGACTAGGGTCACTAGGTTTGATTGCGACAATGCAATCTCCCATTACTAAATTTCTTCCATATTTGTATTTTTTCAACGCATGAACATAGTCGTGTTGGTTTTGTAATGTTGGCAACATTGATTCGCCTCGAGTTTCAGTGAATTCATAGACATTTTCATGTATCAAGTGTGCTATGCAGCCTGCTCTCAAAGTCCAGGATAACGTCGATCCGACAAACTTAAGTGATTCAAAGAATGTCATTGATCAGAGAAAAGTAGACTTGTAGAAAGTATCACCATAGAAAATAGGAAAGAAAAAAAATAGAGAGTTCAGTATTCGCATCATTGGATTGTGTTGTTTCACGAAAACAAACCACAAATAAAATGTTGACTGGAAGTCCACAGTTAGTCCACTTTCCCTTCAAACAAACACACTCTTCTCTTTCTATTTGAACAAAACAGCATTGTTGATCCTACTACTTTACAACATGTAATTAACTACTTTGAAATATAAATTATTTTAACTAATATACAAATGATATATAATATATACCAATCCCGATCATCTAATAAACGAAACCCAAAATTTTACCTGAAACATGCTTTCTTCTAGCTTCTTCATGGTCCATGATACCAGCAGAAGTGGTTAAGATGACATAACCGAATTGTCTAGCTGGTAACAAGTTATCAGTCCATCTTTCAATGTCGTTAATTTTAACGTTGAATCTTGGTTGGATAACACCACATTTGTTTAATCTACCGTTTAATTGAACAACAATCTTACCTGATCTGTGATCGTCAATGTATTCAAATTCACCAATATAGCCTAATTCAAGTTTGTTAGTAATGAGTTCTTTTTCCTTTTTTGGTTTTGTTGTTGGCAAAAAGTTTGATTAAACTGGAACAAAAAAATAGTATAAAGATGTACAGGAAAAGTAAACGATCGATACAATTGAAATGTTATCCATCGTGTAAGAAGCATTTCCCGGTTTGTTATTCCGAATACTTAAAAGACAGAAAGGGACTGATAGTTTTTATTCAAAACACCGATCAAGCCATCCAGTTATCAATTCGGGTGGAAAAAAAATAAATAAAAAGTGAATAGAATTCTTTAATCAAATAATTGTCCAATGTTTCCAAAAAAAAAAAATACATACCATGCTTTTGCATAACAGTTAAAAATTTGATAATAACCTTTGAAGATGGTCTAATCAAAACTTGACGTTTACCAGTTTTTTCAGCATTGTTAATAGCATTTAAAGCATCAGCTAAGACGGAGGTTCTAGTCATTTTATTTTATGCTAAAATGAAGTTAGTATACAAAAACCAAAGAGTCTAATTTTTTACACTTAGATCAGCCACATGAGTGTCCAACAGAACATCGGAGTCATGAGCAAAATAAAACTAAAAAAAATAGGGCATAATGGGTATCAGTATTCTCTTGGAAACTATCCTTATACTGTTGAAATAAAGTTTGAATCCATAGTTTGAGCTGAGTCAAGCTAGATGTATCTTTACAGTAGCAGTTCTCCCAAATGAAAAAAAATAAATATTTGAAGTGAACCATACTGTAATGAACAACCAAAGAATGTACTGATTCCAAAATACCAAATTAAGAAGCATCCACATGCTTAAAAAAATAAGACTCAAAGATATGAAGTTACTTACAACTTCATGGGGCAATCTAAATTGAAAGGGTTGACATACTTATTATTTGTTCTTGTTTATAATTATTAAGGAAGAAAGAGTTTAAAATATTCTGGTGAAAATTTTTTTTTCTCTTTAACTTTTCCAACATACAAAATCTTTTCAAGCTCATTTTAAAATCACGAATCTCATTTTTGTATGCACTACCTAATGCTTCGCACGACTTCTTTCCTCTATAACTTGGAAATCATTAATAAAACATGCTTCTAGGGTTGTTCTAAAGTGAAAAACCACGACAAACACGTCGTAATGACATCAAGTTCACAATTATCTGCTTCTTCCAACGAACTGATTCAAAATGAGAGATTATTATCTCTGCTGTTATTTGACCAAATAAGGCCGGTTTGCATAGAACTATCAGAAGCTTCAACTCTGCAACCATTCAACACAAACAAAGTTGTCAATTTGATGATATCAATGGAAGACATTCTTAAAAAGCACCACGATGAGTATAATAAGGATGGAAATTTTAGAATCTATCAGCTATCGCCCAAGCTAGCAGATTATATCTTTTACCCTTTATCCAATATATTGAAACAGCCGGCTTTAGATGATACAATTATACAGCATTTGTTCGGAATAATTAGATTCCTAGTTGAATACTCTTGGAGCTTCAACGTTAATTTTGTTCTTACCGATCAGTTACTTCCTTTAGTGATATACCTTTCCAGTGGAGATTTGAACAAGGAACCATTACTCATAACAAAGAAATCCATACAATTCAAAATAGCAACAGTTTCTGTATTATATACTATTACGAGCACTTTGAACAAGGAATATTTTCAATCCCTAACTGAAAAAAGACTATTGTTTATAAGCAATGTCATAACTATTTGTTTAAGTATCATAGTCGGCCTGCGAGTGGAATCTCAAGATACAATACAATTGGTCCTCAAATGTCTTAGTTTAATCTCCAACGTGAAAAGGTATTTGAATTCGAGTCAGATATCAATAATTCTTCCAGGTATTGTTTCTTCTATAACTAAATTTATATCACTAAATTTAAATTTAAATTATCAAATCATAATCCAATCCTTGCGATTATTATCAGGTTTCATATGCGCTTCCTTTAATGATAAAGAGTTAGATGCCCAAATCGAGTTGAACGAAGGTATAAGTGATATTTCAGAAATCCATGTCGGATGGGACGACGACAATGAGACTTTGGACAACAATTCATTATATTCAGATGTCACTATTACAGAGAATGATCATAGGTCAAGTGCATGGTTAAAAGCCACTTCCAAACAATTGAAATTATCATTAATAATCATTTTTAAGTCGATACTACTTGGATCAAGAAATAGACATCGGTTGAGATCCAAGCAAGAACTATACGATGAGATTCTTGGATTTGTTGAGACTATTTTGAAAAATTGTTTCAACAGCTTGTTTAAAGAATTTGCCTCATTGGCAATTGACATAGTATCAATTCTTGGATACGTAACATCTGAAGACAACAAAGAAATGGCCGATAAAACCAACAAACTATCAAATACACTTTGCATGATTATTGAAGGTGAAACCAACAAAGAGGAAGTTCTTTTCGAATTAGTTAAAACTAAACTTGCTGATTTAATTGATAATAAACTATCAGGGATTGTTTTTGCCTTAGATGAAGATAAGATATCGTCAACTGTAGCATCAATGATGTTCAATTTTAGTCTTTTGTTATGTTTATCAAGAAAAGTAAAACTTGATTGTGAGGACTTGGATTCATTGAAACAAAGATGTTTGGCCCTATTAACAGAATATGTTGCGGATAGGTTCAAATTCGAGAGTTCCAAACCGATCAAAAGCTCTAATGCTAGTGGGTTACTCGAAACGTCTTCAATGACAAATCAACTAGACTCGATCGAATTACCTGGGTACATTAATGCAAAAGGTGTTGTAAAACAAGAACCATCGAAGAAAGAACAGGACAAGAGGGCTTATATTCATAATTTGAAAACAATTTCCCGCAATTGGAATACCAATGAAATTAATAACTCTTCTGGTAATACACTAATTGGTATAAGTTCTAAGTTTTCAGAGACAATATTACAGAACTTTATTAATTATTTATCAAGCTTAAAGTACGAAGCTAGCAACAGTTCAACGTTAACAGAATTGGAGAATATTTTTGAATTAGCTGACGATAATGACATGATTACTAAAAGTACCTCTCTTTGGGTTGCTTCTAATTATTACAAACGATCAACCCTTGGCAAAGTGATCAATTTTGATTTAGGAAAATACTTGGTTTTAGATGATGATGAAGATTTGGAAATAGATGATGATACCAAAGAAATGTCATTTTTAGTTTTATCAAGGGCAGAAGAGTTACTTGAAGAGATTTCCGAGAACCAAGAAAAGTACTCTTCACAAACTTATATCCTAGCTTACAATGCAGCATTACAATCAATTAAAGTTGTTGCTGGCTCGATCCCACTTGATCAGTTTAGAACCAATTTTTTGATGGATCATTTGTTGTCAGTATTTCAAGCATTAACGTATAATGATATGCCAGAAATACAATTACAGGCACAGTCGACGTTGAAAGTGGTATTGGATACATATTATAATGGTTCGATGGTCAACTTGATTTCTGATAATCTGGATTATCTTATTGACAGCATAAGCTTGCAGATGTCAGTGGCTAGTAATTTAACCCCAATGCTTCCAGGTATTCTTTTGATCATTGTAAAGATTGCCGGAATCCAATTATTGGAGTCGAATCAATTGCACGATGTTTTGACTGATATGTTTGTGATACTTGACTCCTTTCATGGTTACAATAAACTCGTTGAAAGTTTTTTCATAGTGTTTGAGGCTTTGATAGATCAGATCCATCATAAGTTCGACAGTCAACTTAAAGTTGAATTTAAGGAGTCTTCGAAAACAAACACTTCATTGTATAAGCCATGGGGAATGACCAATAAGGATCAACTATTGGAACTACTTAACGAGTCAAACAAAATGGTCGATAAATATGAAGGTTATGATAGTAACAAGGAGTATTTTAAAAGAAAAGCTGACTTGCCTTTTTCGGAGATGGATGCAGATTCTGATGACGAAGAAGAGGACGATGAATCAAATATTGATGACAATGGAGAAAAAGAAGAAGAAAAAGAGGAAATATGGAGCTCACCCATCTCAAAGGACATTTATATGATTTTACTACGAATATTTAATTATGGTTTTACATTGGTATCACAGGAATCTTACACATTGAAAACACAAATTATCAAAACACTAAGATTGTTATTGCCTTTGCTTTGCACCAATTACAAATTATTATTACCTGTATTAGCCTTAAATTGGCAGATGCTAATTGCTTTAGTGACAGGTTCAAAATCTTTATCTACAAGTATTGAAAGCAATGGTGAATATGCTTCGGAAGATATTGGTGTCATGACCGAGGCCCTTCAATTGGTGACTGAAATATTAGAAGAGGATAAAAGGAGATATGAACATTTCTTCAGTAAAAAGTTTCAGGAAGCTTGGGAATTCATATCTCGACACTCAAAACTAGTGCGTCAAAGAGAAGTCAAATCAACAACTAATATTAGAGAACAAAAGCAACTAGTTGTTTCTGAAAAAGCGATATATACTTTCAGAAACTATCCATTACTAAAGACATCACTAGTAACGTTTTTAATTACTGGTGTACAAAATTATGAAAAAATGATCCCTGATATTCACCGCTTTGAGATTATCAAATTGTGCTATGAATTGCAAATTCCTCAAAGTATTCCTTTATCTAGGGATACAATCGGCGTACTAGAAGTTCTTAAAAATACAACGTAAGACCTGACCTTATATTTTTCTTCTTCTATAAATACAATAAAATACATTAATCTTTCATTACTACGTCATCATCACCATCTTTTGTACTTCTATCATCTTCAGTTGTTACCAAATTCAGTATGACCGACTTCTTAACAGGCCCTTCAGGGGTTTTCACTGACGCTGAGTTTGCAATTGGAAAATTCAACGTTTGTTGACCCTTTGCCAACAAATCTTTCTTCACAATATCACCAACTTGAGGATTTGCATTGACATCACTGTTATCTTTGGTGGTTTTCGGTGCTGTTTGTTTTACATTTATCTTCTTTTGTTGAACTAATTCACCAATAGGTTGAGTTCGAGGTATAGTATCACTTAAAAAGTTTAACGCATCATGACTAGCTACTGCATTTGAGAAATCTTTATATTGAATCTTTTTACGTTTTTCCATCTTGGCCAACAAACTTGCTTGTTCAGCAAAATATTGAACAAACAATTCTGTAGCTAGACCGGCAGTATATACTGCACTTGCAGATGCACCGGTGTATTCAGGATCCATTTTGAAAATTTTCTTAATTTTGGAAATAGGTAAAGTGAGATTGTTTTGAAACTCATCTTGTTCTTGATTCAATTGAGGTTGTTGTTCTGATTGTGGGTCAGCTGCATTCTGATCGTCCAGTTTTGGTGTAGTTGCAGAAGGTTCTGATTGAGAAGTTACTGTCAACGCTTCTTCTCTTGGTTCTTGAGGCGAAAGATGCCCGGACTGTTCTTCTTGGGACATAATGTTCTGAATTTAGTTGAGTTTGTCTAGGTTTGAAAAAGTTGAAAACAGTGTGTTGTGTTTTTTTATAATTTTTTTTTCTAGCTTATACACGTATTCTGAGCATTTCCAATATCATCTATGATGTCAAACTCAGTTAAATATTTCTTGTTTTCATGTCATTAGATTACTATTTACAAAACTATACTTTATCATACCTATAATATATATATATATCAGCTAGTTCTTTATACCTTCGACGTCCATGTTTTCTTTTCTTTCTGCTTCTAATATATCAGGATGCACAATTCTATGTATGTAGCCTTCCTGTTCCAAGTCCACATCGCTATAGTTGGCACCATATTCAATGAAATCCTTTGCATTATGAAATGCCAATTCAGGACTTTTAAAATGATCACGGTAACCTACCACTTGTTGAATGAATTTTGGTGATTTTGGTGATACCAATGCCTTCAATTCAGTATTGTTCAAGCCTTCTGGAACCACATACGTTCTCACCTTTTCCCAGTTGATATGATATCTACCTCTAGAATCCCAGCTACCTATACCTGTAGAACGAGTACCTTTGTAGTAATGTTTGTTACCCTGTTTACCAGTTAATGCATGTCTCTTTGAGCCAGATTTTAGTTGACCATAGTACAAGGTACCATCTCTAAAAGTTTGCCATGGTCTTCTCAATGCACTTGACACTGATCCTTGAAAACTTAATACTTGAGAAACTTTCATTTCTATACTTTAGGATCTGGTTTTAACGTTGGCTAAATTACTATTTTTCAAGAGATTTTAAACAGGAGAAAATTTTTTTTTTTTCTTGTTTAGCTCAGTTTTTTCTCAAACTCTGATTCTCAAATACCAACAGTTATCACAATCAACTCCTATGAACAAAGAAAAACAGAATCAACATTTATGAAAGTATATACTGTATGAGATAATCGAAGCCAATTAAAAAAATACTTTACATATTGCTAAAAATGAATTCATCTCATTGTTTGTGACAAGCTGATTCAAACTATGCCAGTTTTTTTTAAGTTGGATTGCTACGGATTTAATTTTTGGGCCTAAATACACGAATAATTATAGTGAAACTGGACTTCAATTTAATTGAAATCTAACAACTAGATTTATGTTTTCCTTTATTTTAAAAAAATGTGTAAATTAAAGATAAGGCTTTCTTTTTATACGTTTGGATAGATTATTCTCTTACAATAATACTACAATGAAAGTCCCACCAGAAAAACCATCAAATATTGGTACATTTTCACCTCAACAAGGTTATTCGACCGACGTACACGTCAAGACTCACAAATATTCAGATAAACCAACCCCGATTTCTCCCAATCAAAACAAAGCGTATGGCTACGTCGCAGACCACTTAGATAGTGATCATAGGAAGAAATACGCAAAAGAGGGTGGCAAAAAGTTGTTTGATATATTGCTCGGCATTATATGTAGATAACGGTATAGAATGTCTGTATAATTAATAATTTATAATTTTGATTTGAATTTACTCAATTCTTTTTCCATAATGTCAACGACTAACTTACTCAAACCAAAGCTTCCTTGATATCCTCCAGCACCAGCACCATAATTGTGAATTAACCATTTATATTTTTTGTCCACTTCTACTCTTGCACCGTCTTCTCTAAATGGTCTAAACCCCACATTTACTTTAACAATCTCGATTTTACTGGGGTTGTTTTTGTAATTTGGGTCAACCAATTCTGGTGCATATTTGATGGCTCTTTTTATGATTCTCGCAGTCAATTCTTTATCTTCTGAAACTGAAGTATTCCCTTCTAAAAAGCAACCACCTATAATCGTGCCTCCTTCTTTTCTAGGCATCATGTACAACATTTCATTGGGCAAACCAGGAAACCCTTCAACACCCAACTGTATTTTAGCATTGTTTTTGACAAGCAAAACTTGGCCCCGCACAGGGAAATTGAACTTTTTATCTTCAATACCCTTTATTTTAGATGCATTCAAGCCAGCCGCATTGATGACGTAGTCGGCTTTCTTACCAGAACTATGAAACTTTCGAGCATCCTCAATGTGGTGGATTTGAGGAATTCTTTTAATAACATTTCCAATCTCCTTGTTTTGTTGGACAAGATAATTCAAATATGTGTGAACAGATATAACAACACCTTTGAATTTGTGAGCAAAAGCTATCCCTTCAGGTAATTTCAGTTTATCGACAATCTCAAATCCATCAACAAAATCCTTGAACCAGGGAACGAACTTTCTATAGTTACCGTTATTTGAAGTTACTTCATAATCTGTATACATTGAAAGATTATCTACTGCCCAAATACCAGATCTAGGATCAGCTGCTGCAAGCTGTAAAAACTTTTTGTAACCCGGTTTATCAATCTCCTGTAAACGTTTATCTTCAGGAGTTGCAAATGAATGCCAATTGGCCCCCGCAAATGGTGAAGTGTATGTGTGATCAATGTCACCTGGTAAATGGTCAGCTACTATAGTTATATCAAGTTTAGCATTAGAGCGCTTTAACTCCAAGGCTGTTGTCAACCCAATGACTCCAGCTCCTAATACAACAACCAGTGCCATTGATATAAATTGGAGTTGTTGTTATCAAAAATGCCGAGGAAAAAGAAAAATCTACAAAGATAAAATAAAAAGTGGAGCACAATCAACCAACCAAAATGATTTGTCTAATTATGCGACAAAAATATGAAAAAAAAAAAACAAAAAAAGTCGAAATGAAATGTCGTTGTTTGCGCCTATTGCGATACTAAAGATCAAAAACTCCCTTTGATGATATAAGACAATCAAGGAATTAAGAATAGATTCTGTCATCGATTCAACAATTGAATCAAGGTTAAGGTACAACTCAAATGTATAAAGATCAAGCTATAAACTTTGTTTTTGCTTTCTTTAAACAAATCTTGCTGGCAAATATGAGTTATTGTTATTTTAGTGTCCCTTAATATAAACTATTCTACAAGAATGATAACGAACAACAGAAAAAAAAACTTCAACCAGCCTTCAAAATTCTTAACATCTCATCATCATCATCATCATTATCTACATCTAAATCAAAATATGCACGTTGCATGCCGTGATTTACATGGTTGATTTTGTTGATTCACATTGATTTAGATAAATGATTACTATACGTCATTGATTCTGGTCTCTCTGATCTTAAGATTTAAAGTATCACTAACAATATAATATAATGGAGTTAAAAAAAATTGTGGTGTGCACAACTTTTCTTTTAATTAACTTATTATTTTATGAACATAACAAACTGTCTTGTCAATCAGATGTAACATCTTATATAATAATAATTAAACATATTTGAAGTATTTTCTAATTGTATTATCACCACTTACTTTTTTTTGTTGGGTGGCATTCTTAGAATAATATTTTGTAATTTGTTCATATATAATAATATGGTGTCAAATCTTATGTCATATATCTAGGTACTTCTTTTCTTTTTCTTCTATTATTACAATCAAAAGCAATAGAAGCCTGCAAACTCATAAAGCAGATTAAGGTTTAGTTTAGATTCAGAACCATTGCTTGTCATCACTGCTGGCTGGTACGGTCTATAGTAACTTAACTATTTACTAAACCACATTATACTTAAGAACATCAAATTGTAACTTATTGTTAACAATGTCATTAACAATTGAGATGAAAAGTAACCTTCCAAAAGGCATTGCTGGTTGGAGGAAGACTAAAAAAACAAAAATAATTATTCAATAATAATAATGTGTCACAAAAATTATGTCTATAATTTTTTCTCTCTCTCTCTTCATTTTATTGTTCAACTGACTTCGCAACAATAAATAAAAAACCTCACACTTCATTCTTCTTTACTTACTGGGCGGACAGAAAAAAAAGAAAAGAAAAAAAAATACCACCAGACTGGTTGTTAAACGATAAACAATCGACTTAATTGTAAATTAACAATACCATTCCAAATCGTTCAGCATTATAGTTTTATAGCTTGTGTAACACAAATAATTATATTGCGAGATTATCTTAAACAATATACCAAGTTATACAATGAAATACAAAAAAAAAAGCAAAAAACTTTTCCGGAATTAGAAGATCCAGCATCAGATTGAGCGTGTTCGTATTGTTTTTCGTGAAATTTTGTGTCAATATCTAACGTTAATTATTATGATTCTGTTTTATTTACTTGGCTCCTTCCGGTGCTTGCAAAACAAAATGGGTGGGTTTCTTTTCATAAACAGTTCTCATGTCTATTCAATTGCGTTCATATAAATACTGGTCTGATTCTCAACTTCTACCATTCAATTTATTGAACAAGATTTATCATTCTAGATCATAGTTATACATTAATATATCGCTATGCTTTTCAAATCCGTATTACTTAGCACACTAATAGCCGTTCAAGCTTTGGCAGAGAACCTGGCTCATCAAGAAATCGTTACTGTTACTAAAACTACACATATAAGCAACCCTTGCTTAGAAAACTATGCTAAAAAGTTATTACCAAACAACCCAACTGGATTAACTACTGGTATACCTATAGTGATAGTCTACGCACCACAACAACCAGACAACCAAGTAAAGCAATCAGAACTGCTACAACCAACACAACTGTCAAAAGCACAACAACAACAACAAATACAAGGGTCATCTGTACCAGCTTCCATACATGATACCCCAACTCCAACTGATCATACTAAAATTACTGTCACGAGCACTACCATATGCAACCAAAAGGTGTGCACTGTAAAAACTTTTTCCACCATAATTTCTCACAGTGAGTCTCCTACTACTACTACTACAACCAAACAAAATGAAGAAAAGTCTATTGCTGATACAAAGTCTTTCACTCACAAAGCCCTCCCCAGCTCCAATGGTGCTGTGACTTTAAAGACAACTAGTGTGAAAACTGCACTAACTACCACCTCAACAGTATTTAGTGCTACATCTTTACCGTCAACGACTTATACACCCTCCACTTCCGTTTCCTTAGTCTCCACAACAAAGAAAAATCCAGTGAGCTCACAGTCAGTTGTTAGCACAACTAAAACTATTTCCATTAACACATCATTAATCACAGATGCAGTTACAATTACAAAGGAAGCAACAACTTTGCCAAATTCTAAACACTCTTCCATTTTTACCAATGGGTCTATTTCCTTTATATCGACTAGTGCTAATAAGGTTAAAAGCACTGTCACATCCGATATATCAAATAATTCACAGAATGGATCTAGCTTGAGTCTTACTTCAACTATAAATCAATTAGCTTCCATTACGAACTCAACTCTTACAACAATTACCAAGCCTACTTCGTTGGTGCCAGATTTCAGCTACACAAACTCATCGCGGGTGTCAAGTACTATGAGAAATTCTTCAGAAGAATCCTCTATGGTGCTTGAAAAATCGAGTTCCAAATTGTTATCTAGCACTTCATTTTTAAATTCCTCATCAATCGCATCTACTACAGAGTCTTCTGAATTAGCATCTGCAACAACATCTGATAGCTCACTTAGCCACAGTTCTTCCAGTTCTGTTGAACTTAGCTCCAGTTTAAGCTCGGAAGCCGACTCCAGTTCAAGTTCAGAAAGTGTTGAAACAGGGTCTAGTGACGAAACTGCTAGCAATTACTCAGGTGACTTGTTCAAAGCAATAGATACCAACGCTCCACCAACAGTTTTCGCAAGAAGTGAAATTCCTTTAACAATTCCTGCTGGTGTCGACAACAACGGTAAACCAATTGGAACCAACAAATTCTATACCAATTTATTACTTGGCAATCAAGATTTCATGGTGTATCCATTGCCATACGGACTTTATTGGAGTAAAACAAGTTATTATGGATTTGCTGTTCAACATAATAATGTATCCGACAGAGTTTTTGGATCAATAAACACTAATAATAAGGGAGTTGCTTCTTATTACTTTAACCCAACTAACAATGCTGAATTGATATTTTCTGCTACATCGTTTTCTAAAGATTCAATGCATATGAAAGTGTCTCAAATGGCTGAATTGTCTGCCTTGGTTACATTATCAAGTTCTTCCAATGATGAGTCTAATTATTTGGATATTCCTTTAGTTCAAGGTGTGGGTTTTGTTACCGGTATTTATAACGGGAATTTGACTCCCTTGTTGAATTCGTTGTTCGGAGTTAAAGATTTATCTCTTGAGACTTCTGATGCTTTATTATCCAATGTTTTGAAATATCGTGCTACATTATTGAACAATGTTCAATGGTTGATTTACGTTACATTACCAGATAAAGATACTGACTTTAAATTAGAGGTCGAAGATTTCTACAACTTAAAGGGATCCAAACCAGTTGATGGATTAATTATTCAAGTCGCAATTGCTCCTGAAGATAATGATAATGATAAGTACTATGATGCCGCTGCTGGTATGTACGTTACCGGTGCCACTGTTCTGGGAAGTGTATCCCAGGGCACAGCTGCTAGTTATAAGTTCAGCTACACCACTGCCGGTAAATCTTCATCCAATAACCCAATTGTCTTTGCTTTACCACATCATATGGATTCATTAACCGGTTCTGCTCTTGATGCATTGACTGGTATTACGGTTACATCTACTACTAAAGGTGAAATGACTGGGTTTTTAACAAATGAATTGGAATTCAGTGAAACAATTAATCAAGACGTGGAATTCTTGCCATGGACAGAAAATATGACAGGTAGTTTGACCTACACTAAGGATCAATTAGAATTATTAGCTAGTGCTGCTAACAAAGAATTGGCAGCAAATATTGCTGCAACAGTGAAGAATATGAACTCTAATTATTTTTCAGGAAAAGTTCTTGACAAGTATGCTCAAATATTATTGGTGGTTAGTGAAATCATACAGGATGAAGAAGTTACCAAAGATGCCTTAAACGCAATGAAGGATGCCTTTAAAGTTTTCACGCAGAACAAACAATACTATCCATTGATGTATGATACTAAATTTGGTGGAGTAACGTCAACATCTGCTCAAGACGGCGATCCAAACGCTGATTTTGGCTCTGCATATTATAACGACCACGATTTCCATTATGGTTACTTTATTCACGCTGCAGCCATAGTTGGTTACGTCGATAAGAAATTAGGTGGTACTTGGGCTCAAAGTAATAAAGACTGGGTGAACTCTTTAGTGAGAGATGCTTCGAATCCTTCTGCCGATGATACTTATTTCCCTGTTTCAAGAATGTTTGACTGGTTCTCTGGCCATTCATGGGCAACTGGTTTGTTCGTCACTTACAAGAACATTGAATCAAGTTCCGAATCATTACATTTTGCTGCTGCTATAAAATTATGGGGTAAAGTAGTCGGTGATCAATCGATGGAAGCAAGAGGTGGTTTGATGATTTCCATTATGGCACGTTCTTTTAACATGTATTTCTACTATAAATCAGATAATACTGTGGAACCAAAACAAATTTTACCAAACAAAGTCAGTGGTATATTTTTCGAAAATAAAGTTGATTACACTACATTCTTTGGAACACCAGCTGATCATCCAGAATATGTCCATGGTATCCATATGCTTCCAATTACACCTTCCTCATCGTTGGTTAGAAAGACTTCTTACGTTCAAGAAGAATGGAAAGATCAAATTGCTGGTTTTATTGATAATGTTGATAGTGGCTGGACTGGTATTTTGAGATTAAACCAAGCTTTATTTGATCCTAAATCATCATATGAATTTTTTGCATCAAATAACTGGGACGACAAGTGGTTAGATAATGGTCAAAGTAGAACTTGGAGTTTGGCTTTTGCTGCTGGTGCTCTCAATGCTAGTTAGTTTATGTACTATAATTCTTATTTCGTGAAAGATTTCACTTTCATTTAATTTTGTTTTTAATAATTATTTTTATCAGGTTAATTTTTTAGATTCGTAATGATTTTATATATATATGCTTTAGTAAATACTAATTTGTATGGTATTTGTCTGTCAAGCATGTAGTCAACTTATTAAATTCCAAATGAAATGTGACTACTAGTTTTATAAGTTGAAAGAGGTGACACTACTGCCATTGTTGTGTATATTGTATCTTTTGGGTACTCATGTCTTTTGTCTGGGTAGTGACTTCCTCTCTCTCTTTTATTTTTTCCTTTTCATAAACAAAAGAAAAACTGAACATACAATTGGAAATTTGTTCAAAAACAATCACACCTTTTAAATACCAATTCGAATCAATGTTTACTTTTGCTAAAAAACTTGTTGACAGATTTGAAGGGAGCTCGGCATTGGACTCAACTTCCAATGACTCTTACTTTAAAAATGCCACTGCAATCAATAACAAAGGATATGCCCTCCGAGTGTTGAATGTCATTCCTCATTCTACTGCACACCAAAAAGGTTTTGAGTCTTGGTTTGATTACATCATAAGAATAAACAACCATGAACTCCCAATGCTTTATCCTTCGTTATCGAATTTTTCGTATTCTATTAATGACGACGGAACCATCAATTATGGTGGTAATACTACCCAGGAACAAGCAGCTGCAGTTAATTTTGAATTGCTCATGCAAGAAATTAATACATTGGCCAAACATGAGCAAGATCTTGTTGTTGATGTATGGAATGCAAAAGGTGGGATAGTCCGACAAATCTCTTTACCATTGTCAAAATATGAACCTACTGATTCATCAGACAATTCCGATGAATCTGTCCATCAATTATTTGTTAACAACTTCAAACAATTGGGGTTGACTTTGGAATCTCAGCATTTGACTACAGCAACATATGTATGGCGAATCTTAGCAACACATCAAGGTTCTCCAGCATTCATGTCCCAATTAGTGCCATATTCAGATTATATTATTGGTTGTGATTCAGCTTATCCAACAGACATCAATGGCAAGGGGTTGCTTACAAAAGGTGGCGAGTCTTTATTGTCAAAAACAGTCTTGAATTACTACAATTATCATTATTCAATTTCCAATGAAGATAATATCCCAATCACCCTTTATGTGTATAATCACGATTACGATATTTTGCGTCCAGTGACAGTGAATCTCTCGCGTAGCTGGGGAACAGGATACAATCGAGGAATCCTTGGGTGTGATGTCGGATATGGCTTGTTACATAGAATCCCTGAAGTTGTTGGTAAATTTGATAACAATTCAATTGTGGATGATATTCTTTTCGAGAATAGCCAAAACCTTGGGTACCAACAACAACAAAGCTTGTCTCCACAACACTCTTCTTACATCCCTGAATCCGCTGAGAATACCCAAGAGAACAATATAATTAATTCTCCACCACCGGTTATGGGAGCAGGTGCTCCTCCTCGTGCATCAACTAGAAAAAAGAAACACGTTGCTGCTAAGGATACCTTCGAAGGGCTAGATGATTACATGAATGAAGAATTAGAAAAGTCGAAAAAATTAGATGTCGCTTCACAGCCGCAAAATGCTTCAGGGACACCACCCCCACCTCCACCTCCACAAAGTAGCAAATAGGTAAATATTGTAAAAGTAATAACTGTTCGGTAAAAATATATTATATCATTCGTATGTACAAGTTTGGTATTGTATTGTTCTTTGTAGAGAACAAAGAGGAAGAAAAAAAAATTCTTGCCCACTGTCGGGATTGAACCGACGATCGCTCCATCACTGAAAATAAATTATACGAGTGGAGTGCCTTACCACTTGGCCAAGTAGGCTAAATTTCACCAAAATAAGTCGCACCAGTAATATCATCAATATAATATGCTTTCCATTTCTTTTTATAATTACAAGTATCGTGAATTAACATTGATTATAGTAGCCATGAAAAGAAGAATTTTTACCTAAGAAAAGAAACGTCTCGGTTAAATGAAATAACTGTATCCTAACATATATATTATAACTTATGAGTATATAACAAGACAACAATAGTCAATAGTACAAATAAAATAAATATTACCCCTCAACATGAACAAAGCATATTCTTGAAAAAGAAAAAAAAAAGCAAACAAGCTAATCAAACAAGCTTAACAAATAAATACACTTCATAAATAAATAAGGAATCTTAAATACCAAAACTGCCTTCAACAAAAGCAGCACGTAAATTGGCTTTATTGGTGGTTTGGTTTTTATTGTGTCTTCCTCCAACTGGAACCATATTCATCACAGCATTGTTTGCACCACCTCCATTCATAGGACCCATTGTTGATGGGGATTGCATTGGTGCATGTTGTGGAGAATGCATCATCATCATACCGTTATGTGAAAGTGGTGGAGGTAGATGTTGATGTGGATGTGGGTTTGAGTTTGAGTTTGGGTGTTGAGAAAAGTATTGTTGATATTGCATTTGTTGTGGAGGTGGTGCATGTGGATGATATGACTGCATTGGCACAGGTGCTTGTTGTGGCATTGGAGAAGAACCATAAGGCAATGGTTGCTGTTGATAGTATGAAGGTTGCTGTTGTCTTGGAACAAACTGTGGATGTGGTGGCATCGGTTGGAAATAATGTTGATTGTGCAGTGGTTGTTGATAATAGTTTGGTCGAAGCAAGCTATGTAGAGGTGGATGTGACATTGGTGGTGTTGCATTATATACAGATGCTTGTGGTTGTGGCAGATTCTTTGGCTGTAAGCTGTTATGGGTTGAGGTGGCTTCTACCGGTGTACGTGGCTCCAAATTAGATACCGATGGTTTAGGTTGATTAGCCGGTGGCAATGGAGTAGTATCAATATTAGCTATCTGTGGCTTTGAAGCTGAAGCTGGAACTGGAGCTGGAACTGGAGCTTGAACTGGAGCTGGAACCTCTTCAGTTGGATGTACCCTTTCATCTTGCATAAAATAAGGATGTTTTGGTGATTGGACACCTGTTTCTGTCCCATGCGGTGGTTGTGAAATGAAAATATTATATTGCTCCTTTGGTGTCACCAATTGGTCATTAGATGGTGCCTCGGGATTGGAGAACTGGGCAGGTGGAATTCTTGGTGAACTGACAAATCCCATTCTTGGTGAACTCATTATAGAATTGTTAGAAGGTGGTGGTGCAAGTAAAGGTATTGAATCATTTTCTGGTGGTGACAGAATAACAAGTTTTTTATCATTTACACGCACAGGAGATTCCAAGTCTGTAGCTGAAGAAGAGTTGAGATTTGAATTTTCTTGTTTTTCAACTACTTCTGTTGGTTGTGGTAATGGTTTATTTGGATCGCATGGGATTCTCTTTACTTTCTTTGGAGTTTTATTTTTTGGAGATGTATTTTTCTTGGGAGAATTTTGCTTCTTCTTCTTAGGTGATGTAGATGAATCCTTCTTCTTTTCATGTGGAGTTTCAGGCATCCCTGGAATATGTGGAGGTGGCATATTAGACGGCAACAATGCAAATGGGAACCCTGCAGCTTGAGCAGCCGCTAATTGAGCTGCTTCTGCCTGTTTCTCTAATTTCTTTTTCTCCTTTTTCTTTTTCTGTTTCTTTTCTTCAATTTTGCGTTGCAATTCTTCTTCTTTTTCCTCTTTTGTTTGTTCTTCCAAAAGTTCATTTCCCATATTTTCTCCATTAATATTCTCCAGTCCATTATTTGGTGTAGCAGCAATGGTATTATCGTCATTGAACTTTTCGTCCTTATAAACAATTGTAGAATCAGAAGGTAAACTCAGAATGTCATTTGGTAACCTCTGCAGAGGTTGAGAAAATTGAGAATGTGTAGCAGCAGGTGGTTGAAGTTTTTGAGGAGCAGTAGTTGCAGACGTCTTAGCTTCTATACCCACATAGTAGTTATCATATGGCTCTACCGATCCTTGTTGTGAGCTTGTGTCCATTTCAGGGTGATACAAATCAAAGGGTTCAAAATATTTATCTTCCTTCAAAGTATCAATAGTATTATTGTCACTTTTTGATGGTGAAAAAGTGTTATCGGGAGTACCCGATTGTCTGTGATTAAGAAACAGGTCTTGTGAATTTGGTGTGTTAGTGTATGCTTCTAAAATAGACGAATTCGATACAAAAGAAGGAGGAGCTTTTCTACCAACTGGATTCTTTGCTGGAGCTATCATATCTCCCAATGTAGTCTTTGTAAACCTTGATGTAGAGGTAGCCAACTCTCTTGATGAGGTGTTTTGTTGATCAACCTCATTAGTTTCCATCGTATCATTTAAAATTGGGTAAATGTAGCTGAATTGATCACTGAACAGTTTATCAAATATGTCTGAGGCTCGAGTCACATAAGGTGGTGCTGACTGAGTAGCTTTCTCTTGTGAATGATTCGAAGTGGATGTGCCAGCACTGGACCTAGCCGAGTTTACATTCTGATTCTGTTTGAACTCTCCCATATCATTTTTCTTATTGGAAAATACTGAAGTTGAAGACACCGAATTAGAATGTTTACGACCTTCATTTGCATTTTTATTTGAAGATTCCTCATTTATTTTGCCGTTTTCAGTTTCCTGCACAGGAATTGGAGGTAATGGTAAATTTTTATAATCTTCCATAGATATTTGTCGTTTATGTTTACTTAGCATTCGTCTATCCAAATTGAATCGCTGCAAATATCCTTCTGAACTTAAGGTTTTCTCAGTTACAACAATCCATTTTTGAAATCCCAACACTTCCGCCTCGACAACAATAGATCTTCCAAATATTTGCTTGGTCACAGATGGCTGATCACTACTAATTGACGCCAACCAAGTCCATATGTAGTAGTCATGTATTGACACATCTTTGATAGAAATTTCTGAAAACAAAGGAATATCTGGATCGGTTTCTACTTTTGATTTGTTCCAACCTGGAGAAATATTGAATTTTGATGATATTGGTTCACTGGAAATTCTTGATAAAATTCTTTTTGATTCATCAGTTAAGGAATTAACAATTTCAAATGTGCCCTTTTTCGAGAATAAATTCTTCAAAATCGTGTAATTCTCGATTGACAAGAAATCATCCTTTTTATCAAATTTTAGATTATGCCTCACTTTGCTAATCAATTCATATGCATCTTTTGAAGGTTGTGTGGTTGATACACAAACACAGGGAATGGTAATAGCACCTCTTAACATGCTTTGGTCAGACTCATTGTCCGAGGAAGGAGGGTACTGTGTGGTTACCAACAAAGACTGTAAAGTCTTTGGTATTTTTAATGTTTCGGAATTGGTTTCAGGTAGCATTGATCTCAAAAAAGCCAAGACTAAATGGAAAAGAGCATTAGTTGATTTCTTCCAAGTATCGATCCCTTCAATAAAATTATGTTCTGCCTCTTCCTGAGTTGCATCATAAAATGGCGATTGTAGAAACTGTTGTCGGCAACTAAATGCCCAGAAACTTGCCATCTTGCTTATTTTCCGACCACTTAGATAATTGAATTGAGAATTTGATGTTATGCTCAATATCAAATCCAAAAAATCATAGACAATAGAGGCATGAGCTGGAGATGACAAACATTTTGGCATAATCGATAAGAATGCATTTTTGGGATATCCCTTTTCTGCCTCTCGACGTTTAAATTCAAGATAGACATCCCATCCAATAATTTCATTATTAGGTAAACGTGACCAAAAATATTTCAAAGCACTAATCAAAGTAAATTCATCAGTTTCAGAACATAGTTGTTGCAAAAGTGTATTATCTGTTCGTAGTTCACCCAGAGGCGCAATAGATGATAGAAATGATTCCAATTTTTCGTCATTAACTTTAGATCTGAACGGAAGAAATATATGGGGAGTCTTGGTACCTCTCTTCTTCAATTCTTGAGTTATAATATGTAACGCTGACTTTAAATTCTTCCGTGTGAATTGTGCTGGGTCCATAATACCAGCATCGGTGATTGTTGTATTGGATAAATAATTGTGTGTTGGTTTTTGAGTTGTTTGTTTTTCATGATTAAAAGGTAATTTGGGTAATTCTAAATTGGCAATTAGTTGTTTTGTATTGACCATAATGATTCAAAATGTAGAAGTTGTAGTAGTTCAATAAATTTAGAAGTAAATTTCAAACATTAATTGTAGTTAGGGATTGCAAAAAAGAAAAAAACTTAGTCTTGATATCCAAAGAAAAGGAGAGTAATTATTAATGACAGTAATAGTACTTGTAGTAGTAGTAGTAGTACTTGTGACCTTTGGATAAAAGTGTTCTTTCAAATTATAGTGATGAGTTTGGTGTTTGGTGTTAATTTCTTATTTTTTCTTTCCAATGAGAAACCTCGAAGTTTTGTTTATTTTTTGGCTTAAAAAAGTGGAAAAAAAATGATTCCTTCTATCTAATTTTTTTTTTTCGATTGTTGTTTGTTGTTGTTAATTTTCTATGGTCGCACTTTCTAGAGGAATTGCAAACAAATTTCAATGATACAATAAAAAGTATGATATAATGATTAAAGGATTGGTTAAACAAATGGAATTTATAAAAGAAAAAAGAATGAAAAGAATGAATGAATTAAACTAATTCAAGAAATTAAAACCGTTTTTATAAAAACTAATTGTTTTCTTTCTAATTTTCTTTTGTTATTATTCCAGAAATAAAAAGAAAAAAAAGGGGGCACGGTACGCCAGACGGTGAAAATTCAATAAAAATTGATTTCGTGTTCTTGTGCGCCATAAGCAAGGATAAGCCCAAAAAATCGCCTAAACTTCTTATGTAAACTAAATTAAGCAGATTTGCTCATAAAAACAAAACAAATCACCACAGAAGGACAAATAATTTTGTCCAATCTCGTTAAGAATTGTGTGTGTTAGTTCTGCTACTAATACACATTGATGGATATGCTTAGTTTTGGCTAGATCATAATCATACATCCAAAAAGTTAATAATGATACACAAATCAAGAGTCATTTCTACAAATAGTTGCTACTCAAAAATCAACTAATTTTGTAATTGTTATGCTCCATTCCTTTGATACTGGTGAATGTAAACTCAGTTACAAAAAGAGAAAATTAGTGGTGGTGGTATTGGCAGCGGTGTCGGTAATGGACAAAAGAATTTTTCAAGAAGATATGCATACTCTCTTGAAGCTTCATTAACAGTAAAAGAACAATACAAGCGCATTACATTTTCTGTGGTGGTATTTTTAGTCGTTGTTATTTCTGTGTTTTATGAATTCCCAATGTCTATCCCGTCTTTGTCTTATTTCTCGCAATTAGCTAACAATCTGTTTCATGATTCATTGAATTGTAAATCATTCAATGTGATCTTCGTTTACATTGATAGAGTACTTTCAATACCATGAAAACAAGGAAGGAGAGGAAGAAAAACGATGTCTATTACTGTCAGGATGCATACCATTTCATCAGCTTATCTTTCGGCTATTCTTCTCTTATTGTCTCGAAGGCTTGGGTCATAATTAATTAATTAATATTCTTTTAATTGCAAAAAAAAAAAATTCTTATCAAAATTACACGAGAGAATTAATTAATTAATTAGACGATAATAATAATTAAGAACCCTCGTTTATACAATTACCGAAAGAGCTTGAACCCCTCCCTTTAAATGAAAATTTCAATCAATATCATTTTGTAAAGAAAATTGTGGTGTTTGTAGTTATAGTAATATCCCATATTATCTAAAGTTTCTGTTATTGTAACCATTACTTCTCCCAGGTTAAAACTTGGCTTGTTATAAATCGTTCTGTTTGACAAGATCCAAATAAAAGAAACGTAAAACTAATTTTTCAGTTTCCCAATTAGTATTAATTCAAAATAAAAAGGTACAGGCACCCATACCAATACCACCATCACCACTACCCTAGCATTATCTATTCATGCAGCAGTCCCTGAATGTGTGTGTGTATGATGTTTCGAATTACAATGTTTTGCGTGTCAGTAACTCAAAAAAACTCTAAAAAAATATACACTACAAGGAAAAAACAATAAGGGGAAAAAAAGAAGGGGAGGGACGGAAAAAGAAAAAACGAAACAACACCAGGGATTGATAATTACAATAGGACTTGAAGCTTTAGTCGATGATAATAGTGACCATTCACTAATGTATGTATGTATTGAGAATTCCTTTATAGGATTGGTATGACATCATTTTAAATTAATAAATGTGTTTTTAACCCATTTCACAGCAATTTGTAAAACAAAGACGCGTTTTTAAAATCGCCAATTAATAATTATATTTTGATTCTTTTTCAATTACAAATTCAAATGAGTAAAAGTAGTTCCTCTTGATTGGTAAATACGTTTAATGTGGTTTTATAAACCTTGAGGAAGTATAAAATGAAAACCAAAGTGACTTTGGAAGATATAGCTAAACGAAGCAGCAATTGAAGTTCATGTTTCTGTTAATAATTGGCTGTTTCAAACATAGTTTTCAAGAAATAGAAGCCTTGTTCAATTGTAGAATATACTTTTCACGTTTTACTTGCAATTCAATGTAGAATCCCCGAGTCATCGTTGTTCATGATAAGACAACAATAGAGAAAACAGCCTTGCGATAAACTACTTTGAAAAGTTAAATATTGTGACTTTTAACAATAGGTGCTGCTCAAACCTTATTTTATATAATGAAAACTATACTTATCGTCTTTTCTCTTCTTATGATACGTTATTATCAAGTCTTTTTTATTGTCATATTGTCGTTTGAGCCAATTATCAATTAACGGGAACTTTTTTGTATAAAGATTAAACCAAATTTGATCAAAAAAAAATACAATCCATGTTGAGAACCAATTAACCGACTATTTTACATTCAATTATCATTACAAATTTGTGTTCAGCAATAAGATTGTCTTTTAGTCTAGTTAGATAAACAAATTGGTTTAATTTATACTGTATTGCTGTCTATAAAGACACATTGATTTGAATAAATTTTTATAGTATGTTTAACACGGTTAATACATTGTTGGCCACAACAAGTACATAAATACTATAGTTTAATCATATTCTTGAAAGTGAATAAACACATGCATATAAGGATACATATAATATGAAATATAGAAATAGGAAACTAAAAACCAATATTACTTATCTATGGTGGATACAAACAATAAAGTGCTTACTATTTTAATGTTCACATAATGAAAAACTTCTTGTAAATGCACCTTCGAATTCATCACCTTCACCTTTTGCAGATCTTTCATCCATCAAGGCAACTCTAGCTTCTTTTGCTTGTTCTAAAGTCATTGGCCAAGAGGATTCATCTCCTTTTAAGTCTAAGATTTGTTGTTTCAAATTTCCAGGGAACAAATAATCTAAACTAGAATCATCCCACC
>OBUW01000390.1_pt1 | contig 25593 bp, 19 predicted proteins | sample 1475761 | NCBI WGS metagenome assembly OBUW01 (sample SAMEA2579908, study PRJEB22360) | human gut metagenome | biome: human gut; feature: human-associated habitat; material: faeces | place: Denmark | collected 2008/2010
GGCCCTCCGGCGGGCGCCGCGGCCCGCGCCTGCCACAGCCGCGACACCGGCGGCTCCGACCGCTCCCATCGCACCGGCTGCCCCTGCGAGCGCGACAGTACCGGCCTGGGCGGCGCTGGGTGCCCACGGGTCGTCTACCGCTCCCCCACCGGGCATGGCGACGGTCTGGTCACTGGTGATGACGCGGGTTCGGGAAGCGTCGCCATCATCTGCATCGGCAGCAGGCGCAGGGCTGGATAGGTGCGGGCGGCCGTCGTACGAAGACGATGCAATGGTTCGCGCACCGGTAATCTCGCCGGTCATCGGATCGACCACCGGGGTTTCGGCGGTGGCACCATGCTGGCTGGCGGCACGGTCGAATGGATCGTCGGCAGCATACTTGTCAAGGGTGTTGTCGTCTTCGGTCTTGGATTTGCGGCCGAACAGTCGTGCGAACAGGCTGGGCCGTGCATCGCCGGCCTGATCGTTGTCGTTGCCGTCATCGTCGCCGTCATGCGAGGGAACACCGTCGGCAAAGGCGAGAGTGGTATCTCCCACACGGACCTCGTTGGGGAACTGGCTGGCGCTCCCATCCGTCTCCTGGCCCATCGGCACATACGGTTTGCGCTGGATTTTAGCGGCGATTTTGCGCGCATCCTCCGGCAAATCGGTGACGTGGGTGCCGGTAATCATCAGCAAGGAGAACAGGCCGACGACCACGAAAATGATGATGGCGAACACGTTGGAAAGGCCCCAGGCGAGCGGTGAGCCGAGGAAGAAGCCGAACAGGCCGCCGGCGGATTGCAGAATCGTGATGTCGAATCCGGTGTGGTCGGCGGCGATCGCCACGTCGATGATCGAACAAATCGACCACATGAGCAGCACCCAACCGGTGACCACACGCGGGTTATTGGACCCTTTACCGGAATTGCGCATGAGTCGGAAGGCCACGGCGGCGAGCAACACCGGCAGCACGACGCTCATCAGACCAAGCACACCGGCCGCGATGGCGTGAAGCAGCTGGCCGAATGGACCGCTGACACGGAACCATTCGGACGCGCAGAACAGTACGGCGAGCACGAGCAGCAGGAAGCACAAACCGTCACGACGGTAGGCTGGATCGTATTCGCCGACGCCGGTGACGGCGCGTACGCCGGAGCCGAACGCGCGCGGAATCGCGAGCAGGATCTTCTTCCACAACGGCTCAGGTTCGAGGTCAAGCTCGGGCTGGACCTTGGTTTCGCCATCATGGGTAGACCCGTTGTCTTTGGATTTACGGGGCTTGGTGCTGTTGGAGGATGCTGTTCGTGCCATATCGGGTCTGATTCTACTAGTACGGGGGTGCATGGTTGGTGACGACACCGTGACGATATGGTCGATTGACGAATCCCGACAGCCGATTCGCCGCGTTCGTCTGAGTCGATTCCCCGCTGGGGCGCGAATATGCCTTATCATGGGTTGCATGACACCCGCAGAGCGTGCGAGCGCAGTCGCATTTGCACTCAAGAACTGCGCACTGGAAGCGATGACGCCGGGCGAGGCAACGATGCGCGCCGCGGCTGCCTACGAACACGGCTTGAAGCCCGTGACCCATCTCCTCGACGTGGCGGACGAACAGACCGCCATGCGTCTGCGCGCTGCCGCCGACCCTGCCGGAAAGGATCGTCTGGCTGCCGGCAGTCTGGATGATCATGCCACGGATCGGGCGGATGCGGTGTTCGCACGTACCGTGTTGTTGGCGGAACGTCGGCGGAATCCGTCTGGCGACTTGGACGAGTTGACCGCCATTCATAAGGGGCTGTTCGAAGGCGTGTTTGAGGATGCGGGCAAGTTGCGTACCTCAAACACCACACGTGAGGTGACGAACGACCGGGCTCGGGCCGCGAATCCTGAGGCGTTCTTCCCGACTGGGCTCATTGAGACCGGCGCGCACAACATCGCGATGGAGTTGGCGGACAAGCGCAACCTGCATGCGTTGGATCGCGACGTGTTCGTTCACGCGTTCGCTTCTATTTATGATGAGCTCGGTTATCTGCATCCGTTCCGTGGCGGCAATGCGATGGTGCTACGTATATTCGGTTCACGCTTGGCGCATGACGCCGGCTGGGATCTCGACTGGGGCTCAGTGACGCGCGAGGAGTATCGCTCCGCCAAGCACTCGGCATATCGGGGCGACACGTCTGCACTGGAGACAATGTTCGACGCGATACTACGCCCGGCGAATCCGACGCGCGTGTTCTTGATCGCCGGCTGGAATCAGGGGCCTGCACACTGATTGCGGGTGATTGCATCGGCCTTTGGCTGATTCCTACGCCGTGATATCGCCCAGATGATGCTGGGTGTATTCGTCGGCTCGGGAGTCGATTGGGTCGTAGTCGCCGGCGTCGGCGTGCGCGATAATGGCCATCGCGTTGTCGACCAGTTTCGGGTTCAGGGCCTGCAGCCAGTGGATGCGCGGGTCACGGCCGAACCATCCCATCTGTTTGCGGGCGAGTCGCTTGGTTTTCTGTGCGATGTCCGCGAAGGCGTCGTTCACATCACAGATGCCGTCCAGCAGGTCGATGATCTGCTGATAGCCGAGCGCGCGTACGGCGGTGGCACCCAGATGCGGGCGCAACCGTTCGACTTCTTCGATGAACCCATCGTCATACATCTGCTTGGTGCGCAAATCGATGCGATGGTCCAAATCCGGGCGGTCCAGGTCGAGTCCGATCTGCACGGACGGAATCACGTACCGGTAGCGCGGCAGACAGGCCGAATACGGTCTGCCGGTAAGCTCGATGACCTCCAGCGCACGGATGGTGCGGCGTGGATTGCGCGGGTCCATGCGCGCGGCGGCCTCGGGGTCTTTGGCCCGCAGCTCGTCGAACAAAGCACCGGCGCCCTCGGTTCTCTCGCGTTCCTCAAGACGTGTGCGCACGTCGGGATCGGTGCCGGGGAAGGTGATGTCATCGATGGACGCTCTGGCGTACAAGCCGGAGCCGCCGACGAGAATCGGCCGGATGCCACGTGATTGCAGGTCGGCGATGGTCTCGCGCGCAAGCTGCTGGAATCGGGCCACGCTCATCGTGTCTTCGGGGTCGATGATGTCGATGAGATGGTGCGGCACGGCCGCCTGTTCTTCGGCGGTGGGTTTGGCGGTGCCGATATCCATGCCACGGTACATCTGGTAGGCGTCCGCGTTCACGATTTCGGCCCGCTCCCCCGCTTCGGCCAGACGCCGGGCGATGGCGATGCCCAACCCCGTCTTGCCGGACGCGGTGGGACCGACGATGGAGACGACTCGTTGCGTCATATACGCCCCCTCAGTGCCGCACGGAATAGGTCTGGCCGGCGGCCACGTCGGGGTCGGCAAGCAGATTATGGCGGCCGGCGTGTGTGACGGTGACCGTGACGAAATCGCCGATTTCAGGTACCGGTTCGCCTTCAGGCACGCCGATATGCACCAGCACGCCGGTTTTCTCGCGGCCGGTGACACGGTGGGTGTCGGTGTCCTTCTTGCCGAGTTTGCCGGTGATCATCACTTCGACGTCACGGCCCTCGAACGTGGCAAGGTTCTCTTCGGTGATCTGCTCCTGCAACGCCACCAGCCGGTCGAACCGGTCCTGCACCACGTCGCGCGGAATCTGCTCCATTTCGGCGGCCGGAGTACCGGGACGCGGCGAATAGATGAACGTGAACGCCGATGAGAAGCGCGCCTGGCGCACCACGTCCATGGTCTGCTGGAAGTCCTCCTCGGTTTCGCCGGGGAAGCCGACGATGATGTCGGTGGAGATCTGCGCGTCGGGCATGGCGGCGCGGATGCGGCCCAAGATATCGAGGAACTTGGCGGACCTGTAGGAGCGGCGCATCGCGCGCAGGATGCGGTCGGAGCCGGACTGCAGCGGGAAGTGCAGCTGGTGCATGATGTTCGGCGTTTCGGCCATGGCTGCAATCACGTCGTCGGTGAAGGCGGCCGGGTGCGGCGAGGTGAAGCGCACGCGTTCGAGACCGTCAATGGTGCCACAGGCGCGCAACAGCTTGCTGAAAGCGTATCGATCGCCAATACCATAACCAAACGAATTCACGTTCTGGCCGAGAAGCGTAACCTCCTTGGCACCATCGGCCACACATTGGCGAATCTCATCAAGAATGTCACCGGGGCGGCGGTCCTTTTCCTTGCCTCGCGTGGTGGGCACAATACAGAACGTGCAGGTGTTATTGCAGCCCACGGAAATCGCCACCCACGAGCTGATGCGGGAGGCGCGGGCGGCGGGAAGCTGGCTCGGGAACTGCCGCAATTGTTCAGTGACCTGGACCTGCGCCTTGCCGGTCGCACGATTCTGATCCAACAGCTTGGGCAGATCTTCGATGTTCTTGGTACCGAACACCGCGGAAACCCATGGCGCAGTATCCGCGATCTTCTTGCGGTCAAGCTGGGCCATGCAGCCGCCAACGGCGATCTGCAGGTTCGGCCGAACCAGTTTGACGCGATTGAATCGGCCAATGGTGCCATACATGCGTTCGGCTGCGTTCTCGCGCACCGCACAGGTATTGAGCACCAGCAAATCGAGGTCATTGTCATTGATCTGGTCCTCGGTTGCAGGCACGTAGCCATTGGCCTCCAGCACGCCGGCGATGCGCTCGGAATCGTGCACGTTCATCTGGCAGCCGAGCGTATGGATATGGAACACGCCCTTGCCGCGCTCCCCCAGCAAACCATCGGTTCCATCGGCTGCAATCGAGGCGCGCTCCGCCTCGGTCATCATGTCTTCATTCATAACGACCGATTCTATCGGCGGGGTTCGTCATGATCCGGCCACGCATGCCATTGGTTGTCACGATGTCAAATATGGGTTCTTGGAAAGATTCCCCGCTAACATCCAGATTGGTTGGAATCCGCCGAGTATATTGGTGGACGTGATACTTGACCGACATAGCCGACTCAAGACCTCCGATCTACAGGCCCGTCTCAAAGCGTTGGATCTTCCGGGAGGCACCTTCACTCCCGAACAGGTCGTTGAATTCGTTGACCTCATGCAGGTGTATGAAGGCGCGATGTACGAGATCAGCACCAAATTGGAGATTCTCGACGACGAGTTCCAGGTGCGGTTCAGCCATGACCCGATACATCATATGGAACGGCGTCTGAAGTCGGTGAGTTCGATCATCGGCAAACTGGAGCGCAAGGGTCTGCCGATCGGTGTCAATTCGATTAAGGACAATCTGTTCGATGTGGCCGGCATCCGCGTGATCTGTAATTACCGCGACGACGTGTATTCCGTGTCCAACTATCTGTCGTCGCAGTCCGATATTCAGGTGCTGCGCGTCAAGGATTACATCAAGAACCCGAAACAGAACGGGTATCGTTCATTGCACGTAATCTACGCGGTGCCCGTGTTTCTCTCCTCGGGCGCGCATTACACGCCGGTGGAGGTGCAGTTCCGTACCATCGCCATGGATTATTGGGCGTCGCTGGAGCATGCGCTGCGTTACAAGACCGATTTGCCGGACAACAAGCTCAGCGAGCATTCCCAGACGCTGCTCGACTGCGCCCGTTCGCTGCAGAACATCGAAGTGCAAATGCAGAACATCCACCGCGACATCAACGGCGCGCCGCAAGTGGGCGAAGCGCCTAAGACCTCGGACTGAGGTGCTATGGAATCGGCCTGCGGCCGATTCATTCACCGTTGCAGCCACTTCGGCAGCCTGGCCGGCGCTTGGGCCAGTAGGGTGCCGAGGAAGATGAGGGCGCAGCCGAGGTAGCCGCGCGGGGTCATCACTTCACCGAGAAGCAACGCACCGCCTACCGCCGAGAAGAACGATTCGAGGCTCATCAGCAGGCTGGCTCGCGTCGGTGGCACCCATTGCTGGCCGACCACCTGCAAGGTGTACGCGATGCCCACCGAGCCGATGCCGGCGTACAGAATCGGAATCCAGGAATGAGCAGCGCCGGCCCAGTCGACCGAGCCTTCGATCAGCGAACCCGCCCAGCTCAGCACGGCGGTGGTGCAGAACTGGCCGAATGAAAGCCTGATGGCGTCCACGGTGCCGCCCAAAGTATCGATCACCAGAATATGCACGGCGAACAGCACGGCCGTGAACACGAGTAGGATATCCGCCAAGCCGATCGAACCGAAACCATCGGTGATGCACAGCAGATAGAAGCCGGCGATGGACAGCGCCACGGCCACGAACACCAGCATGCCGATGCGCCGGCGCAGGAACACGAAGGCCAGCAACGGCACCATCACGATGTACATGGCGGTCAGGAATCCCGAGCGGCCGGCCGATTTGCCGTACAGAATGCCATACTGCTGCAGGGTGCTGGCAGTGAACAGCACGATGCCGCAGATCACGGAAATGACCACCGGGTTGGCGAGCAATCGCGCCACGGCCGAATCGGGCTTGTTCGCATTCAGCTTGGCACCGGTGATGGTAACGACGTCGGATGCACCGTTCGATGCGGCATCTGTGGAGACGGCCCCGGATGTCTCGGTCCCAACGACATCGGCCCCAGCTGCATCGCCCTTATCCGCGCTCCCCCGGCCACGCTGCCACAGCAGAATCGGCACCAAAGACAGTGCTCCCAGCGTGAAGCGCGTGGCGTTGAAGAACATCGGCGACATCGAATCCATGCCCTGGACCTGCGCCACGAACGCAAAACCCCAGATCAGCGCGGTCAACAACAGGCTCAGCATGCCTACGAGTTCTTGTCTTTTCACGGGGAGCCAGCCTAACGTGTGAATGTGACAGACATGAAAAAGCCCGGCCACAATGTGGTCGGGCTGTGACGTTTGACGAGCAGGCTACATGCCGCTCACCAATCGGCTGGCGAGGCTAGTCCCTGTTGCCGAGCAGCTGCAGGATGTACAGGAACATGTTCACGAAGTCGAGGTACAGGTTCAGGGCACACAGGATGGAGATCTTCTTGACCATTTCCGGGCCCTGGGCCTCGTATTCGGTCAGCAGCGCGCGCGTGGACTGCGCGTCGTAGATGGTCATGCCGGCGAACAGGATCAGGCCGATGGCGCAGACGATCTTGGTCGTGCCGTCGACCTGCACGAAGGCGAGCACGATCTGCGAGATGATGAGCACGATCAGGCCGATCATCAGAATCGGGCCGGCCTTGAGCATGTTGAACTTGGTAGTCATGCCGAACATGGTCAGCGCGAAGAAGAACGCGGCGGTGACACCGAGCGCCACGCCGATCGAGCCGAGGTCGTAGACCATGAAGATCGAGCTCAAGGTGAAGCCCATCAATGCGGCGTACACATAGAACATGACGCGCGCGGTGGCCGACTTCATCTTGGTGACGCGCATGCCGAGCACCACGGCCAGGGCAATCTGCACCACGCACAGGCCGATGAGGCCCACCATGCCGGTGGCCATGAGGAAGCTGTAGTAGGCTCCGGTGATCTGGCCGAGCACGGCGACCACGGCGGTGACGAGGATGCCGATGGTCATCTCGCCATACACCTTGGTCACTGAGACTCGGCGGGCTTCCTCATAGTTGTAGGACATCGTCGTGTTGATGGTGGCCGCACCCGCACCGGCACCTGTACCCTGCGGCACGTATTGGTAGGTGGGAGCGCCCTGCGGCTGGGCATAGTAGTTCTGGCCGTAACCAGACTGTGCGTATTGCTGGCCATATCCAGACTGTTGGGCGGCGTTGTAATCAGGCGTGTTGTATTGCGGGTTGTATTGCCCGTTGTTCTGGGGCTGCTGACCGAATGTCATAATCGCTCCTTTAGCGTTTGTTCCAGTACCAATCTTAGAGGAACAAAGCTGAACATTCCATGAATATGATCGATCGGCTCGTTCTGCTCATCTCAAAGCGTAACGGGCGTTTCCACCATGCGCGTGGCATGCGCTTGAGATTCGATTGACATTCGATCGCAACTTGGACCGCCGCGCGATTCACTGCAACGTGAAGGTATGCGTCACCTTGGTGTCTTGATCCGTTGATAGGAACGCAGTGACATCCACCGTAATCGGCGAATCGTCTTGCAGCACATAGCCCAGCGTCACCGTTGCCGTGGCCCCGGGCTGCACCTGGGCCAAATACGAATTCGCGTCATAGCCTTCAGGCTGATCGAAGTATATTGCCGTCTCCAGTTCGGTGCCGTTCTGGAACACGTTCGGGTGAGCCAAAACGGCGAACGAGTTGTTCTTGGACGTGTTGTTCGTCCATTCATAAGTCACCAAAGCGGTGGGCTTACCGTTATAGTCGTTGACGCTTTTCACGGCGGAGACTATTTTCACGTGGGCACCTTCGATATCACCTTCCAAATCCTGCTCGCCCTGCGCTTTCTGCTCGGATGCCTTGCTCTTGGAGGCATCAGACGATTTGCCCGCGGACTTTGATGATGAGGATTGTGACGTGTCGATGCCCTTGGACTCCTTAATGGAATCGTCAATGGCCTTGCTGGCAGCGGACTGCATGGCCAGCGTGATCACAATGGCCAACATCGACAGCACCGCCGCCACAATGGACAGCACCTTGCCGCGTTTCTTGCCCCGGAAGGTGCCCACTATGGCGATAATCGCCAGTATGACGCCGATGAAGCCAAGGATTGCGGCGATATTGTTGACGATGGGAATAAAACTCAGCACCAAACCCAACGCGCCAAACACCACGGCCGCGATGCCGCAGATGGTGGTATGCAGATGTTGCGGTTGCGGCGGCTGAGGCTGAAGCTGAGGCTGTTGTGGCTGGTACTGCTGTGGGGATGAGGGAACCGGCTGCGGGGTGATGTTGTGGTTGGACATGATGTGCTCCTTCTCGTATCTTCCCCGAAATAGGGATGTGAGCACGACGCTACCGGCCGCGAAACAGCGGCGTTAGTGGACGAACGGTCATTGTTCGTTGCCTGTTCGGGCAATACGGAGGTGATAACGGTGCCCGCATGTCCAGTGGCGGGGGCCGGATGCAGGTCATACAGTGGAAAGCATGACGAACCCACAACGCGCCGCCGGGCCGTACCCCGGTTCCCGACCCGGCTCACGGCCTGACGCTCGCCCTATGCCCGGCACGGGGTCCCCGGTTCCTACACCGGATACGGACGAGGTGCCCGTGACTACGCGCGTATGGTGTTCGGTCGTTATGGTGCCATTGGCCAGTTTCATGTGCATGGCGCAAACCTCGTTCTTCGCCCAGAATTTTGCGCAGGATTCCGCAGGATACACGCTGATGGTCCTCTGCACCTTGCTGGCATTCCCGGCAGGGTTCCTGCTCTTGGCCCGCAGCGAATACCCGGAGGCGACGTTCTGGATCGCCTGCGCGCTGGTGGTCGTGTTCCCGTTCGATTCGCTGATCGCATTGATGGCGATGACCTCATTGCTCACCCGTCGTTCAAACCGGAACACGACCATCCGCGCCACGGTTGGCGGCACCATCGTGACGCTCATCTCCCAGCTTCGTGACGCCCTGCAACAGCCCAAAGCCTCGATTTGGCATCTGATTTTCGCTCAACCGCATACCGGCGGCGATTCAGGCTCCCCGATGGTGATGCTGGTGGAGGAGCCGACCGTCATCATCGCCGCCACGGTGGCCTCACTGGTGTTCGTGACCATCGCCACGCTCATCGGCCTGCATATCCGTTCGCGCGCCCGCCTGCGCACGGCGAACGCAATGGCCAGCGCGGCCACCACCCATGCCGCGACCCTGCAAACCGATCTGACCAACCAGCAGCTCGCCGACGCCATCGCAGCCGAAGCGCACGACACCCTCGCGCATTCCCTGTCCCTGATGGCCCTGAACGCCAGCGTGCTCAAGGCGGGGGCAGCCAAGCTCGGCGACTCCCCCGAAGCGCAATCGTTGGCGGACAAGGCCGAGGACATCCGTCGGCAGTCGGCCGGGGCATTGGACGAGGCCCACCCGATCATCGACATGCTGCGCAACCCGCACCAGGCATGGGAGCAGCTCGCCCCGTCCGGCGACACATCGCTGACCCGCGAATCGCTGGACGCGCTGATTGCGGACACGCGCAACTCGGGCACGTCGCTCAACACCTGGATCGATATCCAGCAGCTGGGCGTACTGGATGAGTCAATCGGCAAGGTGGCCTACCGCGCGATCCAAGAGGGATTGACGAACGCGCGGCGGCACGCGCCCGGAGCGCCGGTGTCGTTGGAGGTCTCCGCCACACCGCAGGCGGGCGTACATATCCATATCAGCAATCCGATCGCCACGGATGCGACCGAGACGCAGCGGGCCCATGGGGCCGGACTGCCTGGTTTGGCAGCGCGCGTGCACTCGGTCAACGGGCAATGCCGGTATGGGATGGACGATCGGCACCTGTTCCATGTCGACGTGCAACTGCCTTGGCGCAGCTAAGATGACTAGCGTGAGTGAGAAGAACGGGAATAGTGTGTCTGTCGAAACACCCGAACGCGGCGGTCTGGCCGGAAGCGGCACCGGGCCGGGGCCGATCCGGGTCAGCGTCGTCGATGACGATCCGATGATCTGCCAGGCGATGAGCCTGATCCTCAACGATTATTCCCACGGGCGCATCGAAGTCGCCTCCACGTCCACCGATGGCGAGACCTGCGTGAGGCGGGCTGCCGAGGAAAAGCCGGATGTGATGCTGATGGACATCGCCATGCCCGGCGTGGACGGCATCGAGGCGGCCCGTCTGCTGCGCTCGCTCTCCCCCGCGCCGCATGTGCTGATCTTGACCTCGTTGAGTCCGTCCGGCACCGTGGAACGCGCGGTGGAGGCGGGCGCCGAAGGGTTCGTGTCGAAAACCGATGCGGCGGACGATATCATCCGCCGCATCATCGGGGTATGCGAGGGCGCGCCGCAGTTCAACACGGCCAGTCAGAAACAGCTGATCGACGATCTGAGCGTCACGCGGCCGCGTTCGCGTCGCGATGAGGCGCGCGCCCTGCTCGACGCGCTGCCCGACCGCGAGCGCGAGGCCGTGATGCTGGCGGCCGAGGGCTATACGAACGCCGAAATCGCCTCCCGCATGTTCATTTCGGAGCGTACGGCGAAGGCGCATCTTTCCTCCGCGGCGAACAAGCTCGACATGGGCCGCGTGCAGATGGCGCGGCTGGTGGAGCGGGCCGATCTGCCGGCGCGGCTGTAAGTCGTCCGGTTGTTGAGCCGTATCAGTCATAATGGGAATATGAGTGAAGCGATTATTCGAATATTACGTAGGGATGACTATCCGGCGCTGATTGACCTGGTGCGCCGCACCTGGTATGCCGAATTCGATGAGCGGACCGGTCTGCTGGCGGCCGAAGCGGACTGGGAGAACTGTCTGGCGCGCACCACCAACGCGTTCGTCGCCGAACTGGACGGTCAGCCGGTCGCCCTGATCGTGGGGCGCGTCGATGCGCTGGACCATCGGAGCCCGCTCAACTCGCATCGGATCAACTCGTGGAACGCGCTGGCGCGGCTCGTGTTCGCGAAGGGCGGAATCAAGGCCGCCGGCGAGATTCTGGGCATTCTCGGCATCGACAAACGGCTGCGCGCCCAGGCCGCGAGCGCCGGGCATGACTATGCGGCGGAAGTGGTGCTGTTCGTACTTGATCCGGCGGCGCGCGGCCACGGGCTGGGCCGGCGCATGTTCGAGACGCTGATGGACGCGTTCCGCCTGGCCGGCGTACGCGACTACTTCCTGTTCACGGACACCACATGCGATGTCGGGTTCTATGTGCATCGCGGCCTGACGCAGGTGTGCGAGCAGTCACTGCCCGCATCCGTGCCGGGAGAAAACCCGTCTTCGTTCTACTTGTATGAGGGGTCGGTGCCCGAGCCGGCGTGATGTGCCCGCCGTCGGGCAAACACTGGTAGGCTTGAGCACAAGTTGGTATGCCGGCATACCGTCCACAGGCCGGCGACGAAGGGGCTGACATGGCAATCAGTGCGAAGGAACTACCACTCGGGAAAGTGTTCACCCCGGATTTCCGGTTCACGATCCCCTCATTCCAGCGGGCCTACATCTGGAAGACCGAGAACATCCTGCAACTGGTAAGCGACTTGGATGACGCCTGCAAGTCGCCCGGTACCCCGTATTTCCTCGGCTCGCTAATTCTGGTGCGCGAGGGCGATAACCGTTACGACGTAATCGACGGGCAGCAGCGGCTGGTATCCCTGTCGATCATCATCGCCGTGTTGCGCGATCTGGAGCGCGACCCGGACCTCATGCGCCAACTCGATGCCCTGCTGGTGGAGCCCGGCGACAAGCTGCGCGGCATCGTCACCGAGCCTCGCCTCACGTTGCGCGAGCGCGACGCAGCGTTCTTCCGCGAACACGTGCAGGAAGACAATCTCGAATCCGTGTTCGATATGAACGACGATGATCTGGCGACCGCAGCGCAACGCAATATCGTAGCCAACATCCGTAAGACGTACGACGAGATTTCCAATTGGTCGGATGCCGAACGCCAGCAATTCGCGCAGTATCTAGTCAACGAGGTGACGCTGGTCATCGTGACCACCGACGATCTCGACGGCGCGCATCGCATCTTCGACGTGATGAACATGCGCGGCCTGCCGCTCACCCCGTCCGACGTGTTCAAGGCGCGCGCTACGGCCGGCCTGTCGACCGCCGAACTTGACGTATACGCCGCCCGTTGGGATGACATCATTGACCCGATTGGCGACGATCCGCATGACTGTGAGGAATTCTTCGCCTATCTGCATCTCGTGCTCACGCACAAGTCGGCCACCAACAAGCTCATCGAGGATTTCCTGGCCGACGTGCTGCAACCGTACATCGACAAAGGCACGGTGCCCACGTTCATCAACCAGGTGCTGGCACCCTACGCGATGGCGTGGCGGATCATCGCACGCCCCAGCGATACCGTACTGCCCGCCGGGGTGCGTAGCCGGCTTGAGGGATTGGATGATTACCGCAGCCACGAATGGAAGCCCGTGGCCATGTGGGCGTTGGTCAATTCGTATCGCGGGCTGGGCGACGCCGATTTGTCGCCGTTTGTGGTTCGTGCCTCGCGTATCGCCAGAACCACGGCCACGCTGGAATCGTTGGGTGCCCATGACGAGCGTCGGCTGCTGGAAATTCTGACCGCATTGGAACAGGTGACCGGCATCCGCACGCTGAATCGCACTGGAGCGTTGGAGCGGCGCGGTTATGCGAACGCCGCCATCCGTGATCTTGACAAGGGCTATCTGGTCCAGCGCGTGAACGGGTTGCATGTCTCGGACGGCGACCGTGAAGGCGCATTGGTCCGTTTGCATGGCGAGATGCAGGGTGACGGCGATTTGGTCCGTCTGCTGCTGATTCGCGCCAACGAGCAGAAGGCCGGCATGCAGTTGGATCGACCACGCCGGTTCAGTGCGCTGCCGATTATGCCGTTGGATATCGAACGGTCGAAATCGTTTGCGGACTGTCCGCAGGATCAGCATGATTTCTGGATGTACCGACTCGGCAATATGGCGCTGGTGCAGGGCCCTGAGGATCAGTTGGACAGGTTGAGTGAATATCCGGCACGTCGCGACCGCATGCTGTTGCGCGCGGATTCACGTCGTTTCCCGCTGACCAATCAGTTGAAGGATTTCGCTGACTGCACACCTGCCCTGCTGGAAGCGCGGCAGGAAGAGGCGGTCCGACTCATCGTGGAATACTGGGGCATCCGGTATGACAAGGACGCCCGCGATCTGACCAAGCAGAATGTCGATGAGTTGTCGAAGACCTCTCCACGGCCGTCTCATAGTTCGCGGCGCGTCACGATCCGGCAAGTGATTGACGCGGGTCTGCTGGTGCCGGGCGAGCGTCTGGTGTGGGAGCGGCCGCGCAAGGGCGAGCGCTGGTTCGCCACGGTCACCGAAAACGGTCGTCTCCGTCTGGATGAAGGCTCCGAATATCCGACTCCGACCGCCGCGGCCCGTGCCGCCGCCGGAGGACGTCGCGGCGGTGGTCTGGACGTGTGGAAGCGCACGCGCAACGGTCAGAAGCTCAGCGACATCTGGAAGCAGTTCCGTCTGCAGGCGCAGTAGCCGGCACATCATTGGTGGCTCCCCTCCGTGAGGGGAGCCACACGCTTGTCTATGCCAGCGCCGCCACGATTTCAGCCGGTGTTTTGCAATATTCGGGAAAATGCTTAGCTAGTTTTTTGTCATACGTCACCACATAGGTGGCCCCGGATCGTTGTGCGGCGGCGATAATAAGGTCATCCTCGAAATCGTTATGCGCGTGCCGCAACGACTGCGCCAATTCACATTCCTCCGCGCCAATCGGCACGATTGTCATGAGCTCCTTGAGTTTGCTGATTCCCGACCATGCCACCTCCGGCAATATCAGCTTGGCGGTGGTCGCAACGACCATGGATTCGTCATTCATGAATCGTTCTTTGAATCGTTCCGGGGTGATGTAGAATACGTCCTTCAGTGACAGTGACGCACAGGACAGCTTTACCTCCCGCTCAACGCATCGCTCGAACAGTTTCATGACATCCTTGATGAACCGCGGCGTACAGAGCATGTAATAGATAAGGATATTGGTGTCGCACAAGATCGACACCTGCTTTGACTGCCTCATGACAGACTCCGCTCCTTCTCCAAATAACGCGCATAGTCCGACTGACGCCTGTATTCCTTCAGCCGTTCGTCAGCTATCTCATCGCGGAACTGCTTGTAGGTAAGGCCTTCCATGAGGTCGGTGTCTTCTGAGATCAGTCCGGCCTTGACCAGTTCCTTGTGCACGTATCCGGCACCTTCTCGAATCAGTTTCAGCTTGCGCTGCTTTTCCTTCTCGCGGGCCTGCTCTTCGGCGGTCGTTTCCAATGCCGGCACTTCCTTGCGGTCGGCGATGTACAACCACAGCGACCGGATTACGTCGCTCACCGATACGCCTTTGCCCTTGAGGACTTCTTCGACCTCGTTCTTCAGTTTCGCATCAATGCGAACGTTCATTTGGACCATGGTCATGGCAACCTCCATTCCAAAAATGCTATACAGTATAGCATACTGGCGTGCATGGAAAAGGCCGGTATCCGTTGGTGGATACCGGCCTTGCTCCCCTCAGCCGGCTTCGCTGACAACTCCCCTCAGTGAGGGGAGCCAAAGTGGTTACTTCATGAGGTTGCGCAGCACGTACTGGAGGATGCCGCCGTTACGGTAGTAGTCGGCCTCACCGGGCGTGTCGATGCGGACCACCGCGTCGAACTCGGTCTTGGAGCCGTCCTCGTGGGTGGCGGTGACGTGGACCGTCTTGGGGGTCACGCTCTCGTTGAGCTTCTCGACGCCGGCGATATCGTAGGTCTCGGTGCCGTTGAGGCCCAGAGACTCATAGGATTCGCCTGCCGGGAACTGCAGTGGCAGCACGCCCATGCCGATCAGGTTGGAGCGGTGGATGCGCTCGAAGCTTTCGGTGATCACGGCCTTGACGCCGAGCATCACCGTGCCCTTGGCAGCCCAGTCGCGCGAGGAGCCGGTGCCGTATTCCTTGCCGGCGAGCACCACGAGCGGCACCTTGTTGTCGATGTAGTCGCAGGAGGCTTCGAAGATCGTGGTCGGCTTCTTGGCGAGGAAGTCGTAGGTGAAGCCGCCGGGCGTCACCTCTTCGCCTACGGAGGCGAGCAGCTGGTTGCGCAGGCGGATGTTGCCGAACGTACCACGCACCATGATCTCGTGGTTGCCTCGGCGAGAACCGTAGGAGTTGAAGTTCTTCGGCTCCACGCCGCGCTCGGTCAGGTACTTGCCGGCCGGGCTGGAGGCCTTGAACGCGCCTGCCGGGGAGATGTGGTCGGTGGTGACCGAGTCGCCCAGGAGGGCCAGCACGCGGGCGCCATGGATGTCGGCGACCGAGTCCGGCGTGGCCTTCATGCCGTCGAAGAAGGTCTGCTTGCGCACGTAGGTGGACTTGTCGTTCCACGCGAACAGCTCGCCTTCCGGCACGTCGAGGCCCTTCCAGCGGTGGTCGCCGTCGAACACGGAGGCGTAGTCCTTGAGGAACATCTCGCGGCTCACGGTGCCGTCGACCACGGCGGCCACCTCGGAGTTGGTGGGCCAGATATCCTTCAAGTACACGTCATTGCCGTCCGCGTCGGTGCCGAGCGGTTGGGTTTCGAAGTCGAAGTCCATCGTGCCGGCGAGCGCGTAGGCGATGACCAGCGGCGGGGAGGCCAGGTAGTTCATCTTGACGTCTGGGCTGATGCGGCCTTCGAAGTTGCGGTTGCCGGAGAGCACGGCGGTGACGGTCAGGTCGTTGGCGTTGATCGCCTCGGAGATCTCGGGCAGCAGCGGGCCGGAGTTGCCGATGCAGGTGGCGCAGCCGAAGCCGACGGGCTGGTAGCCGAGTGCATCGAGGTCGTCCTGCAGACCGGCGGCCTTCAGATAGTCGGCCACGACCTGCGAGCCGGGGGCCAGCGAGGTCTTGACCCAAGGCTTGGGCTTAAGGCCCTTGGCATGTGCGTTGCGGGCGATCAGGCCGGCGGCGATCATCACGGACGGGTTGGAAGTGTTGGTGCATGAGGTGATCGAGGCGATGGCCACGTCGCCGTTTTCGATGTCGAAATCACCGCGGAAGTCGGTGGACACGGCCACCGGATCCTTGACGGTTTTCTCGGTCTCGTAGGCGGGAGCGGTCTTCTCGAACATCTCCTTGGCTTCGGAGAGCAGAATGCGGTCCTGCGGGCGCTTCGGGCCAGCGATGGACGGCACCACGGTGCCGAGGTCGAGTTCCTCGTATTCGGAGTACTGCGGTTCCACGTAATCCGGGTCGGAGGCGTCGCCCCACAGCTTGTTGGCCTTGGCGTAGGCTTCGACCAACGCGACCTGTTCTTCGGAGCGGCCGGTCAGGCGCAGGTAGTCGAGCGTGACGTTGTCAATCGGGAAGATGCCGCAGGTGGAGCCGAACTCGGGGCCCATGTTGCCGATGGTGGCGCGGTTGGCCAGCGGCACGGAGGCGATGCCTTCGCCGTAGAATTCCACGAACTTGCCGACCACACCGTGCTTGCGGAGCATGTCGGTGATGGTCAGGACCACATCGGTGGCGGTAACGCCCTCCGGGATGGAGCCGGTGAGCTTGAAGCCGACCACGCGCGGCACGAGCATGGAGATCGGCTGGCCGAGCATGGCGGCCTCGGCTTCAATGCCGCCGACGCCCCAACCGAGCACGCCCAAGCCGTTCTCGGTGGTGGTGTGCGAGTCGGTGCCCACGCAGGAGTCGAGGTAGGCGAGCGTGTTGCCGTTGGCCTCGGCCTTGCTCATGACCACCTTGGCCAAGTATTCGATGTTGACCTGGTGGATAATGCCGGTTCCCGGCGGCACCACGCGGAAGTTCTTGAATGCCTGCTGACCCCAGCGCAGGAACTGGTAGCGTTCACCGTTGCGCTGGTATTCGATGTCCATGTTCTGCTGGACCGCGTCGGCGATGCCGTACTTGTCGATCTGCACAGAGTGGTCGATGACCATATCGGACTGGACCTGCGGGTTGATGACCTCCGGGTCGCCGCCGAGGTCCTTGACCGCGTCACGCATGGTGGCGAGGTCCACGATGCAGGGCACGCCAGTGAAGTCCTGCATGATCACGCGGGACGGCGTGAACTGGATCTCGTGGCTGGGTTCGGCGTTCGGATCCCAGTCGAGCAGGGTCTTGACGTGCTCATCGGTGATGTTGGCACCGTCGATGTTGCGAACCAAATTCTCGACCAGTACCTTCAGCGAGTACGGCAGATAATCGATGCTGTCAAGATTGGCGATGTTGTAGTAATCGAAGTCCTTGCCGGCTGCCTTCAAGGTCGCCAGCTGGTCGTCGCGTAAGGACATGCTTCCTCCGAAATCATGAATCGGCTTATGATGCCGTTGATTATCCGCTACAAATGGTACGGGTACGTTACTTTGGCTCTGGCGTGTCGGCTTGAAGTGTGAGACAATTCGCCGCTATTAGATATTGAAACCGTGCTGGCGCAGTAGATTGCCGAATATTCTGCCGACCAGCGGAGCCAGCCATAGACAGATCACGAAAATCATGGCCGCGCCGCCCAACGCAATCAGCGTGGCCACCAACGTAGTGCCGGTAGGCAGAATCAGCGCGAAGAAGTTCGCCACGAACGGGATGAACGCGCCGATGATGCCGGCCGCCGCGAACCCCGCGACCAGCGCACCTCGCCAGCTGTTGAGCGGCCGTGCCACGCGGGCCAGCACAAACACGCCCATCAAAAACAGAATAATGGCACTGGTGGCGCGCAAAGCCGACAGATCGGCGTCATTGTTCACCACATCCCAGCCCATGACGTTCGGCAGGGTCCATGAAGCCAGCAACACCGACAGCGCGGTGGCGATGCCGCCCGGCAGCGCGAACGTGACCACGCGCTTGAGGAATCCCGGAATATAGCGGCGCGTGTTCGGCGCGAGCGCCAGAATGAACGCGGGCATGCCGATGGTGAGAGCGCCGATATAGGTGATATGGCGCGGCAGGTATGGGTATGGGATTTGCGTCAGCACTACGCCGAGCGAGATCAGCGCGGAGTACACGGTTTTGACGAGGAACAGGCTGGCCACGCGCTCCATATTGGCCATGACCTGACGGCCTCGCGCCACGACGTCCGGCAGGTGCGAGAACTTCGAATCCACCAGCACCACCTGGGCCACGGCCTTGGTGGCGGGTGCCGCATTGCCCATGGCGACGCCGAGGTCCGCCTCCTTGATGGCGAGCGCGTCGTTGACGCCATCGCCGGTCATGGCCACCACGTGGTTCTGCGTGTGCAGCGCTTGCACTATGGCCCTCTTCTGGTCGGGCAGCACGCGGCCGAGCACATCGACGTTTTCGAGCACGCGGGCCAGTTCGTTCACGTCCTCGGGCAGTTCGCGCGCGTCCATCGCCACCGGCTCATGGTCGCCGGTGAGTTTCACTCTGCGGGCGATGGCACCCACGGTCACTGGATTGTCGCCGGAAATCACACGACAGCGCACGCCCTGCTCACGGAACCAAGCGAGCGTCCGCTCGGCGTCCTCGCGAATCTTCTCAGAGCACAACACCAACGCCACCGGCTCAGCCTGCACATCCAGTTGCGGGTCGTCCGAGACATTGGCTCCCTCAACTGCTCCCCTCAGTCGCTTTTGGCGACAGCTCCCCTCGGAGAGGGGAGCCAGCTCGCTCTTCTCGGCTCCCCTCTCCGAGGGGAGCTGTCCGCGAAGCGGACCGAGGGGAGCTGTAGACCGCGCAACCAGCAACACACGGTTGCCGTCATTGGCATACTCGTTAACCTGCTGCAACACCGCCGAATAATCACCCTCAAGCGCAGAAATAATCACCTCCGGCGCACCCATATACCAGGTCTCGCCGGATTTACGCACCGCGCTCCATTTGCGCGCCGAAGAGAACGGGACACGAGACTCAACCGCGCCTGCCCCATAGCCTTGGGCCTTAAGCCCGGCGAGTACGGCTTGGCCGGTGCCGTTGGGCTGCTCTTCGTTGCAGCAGTCGTAGAGAGACTGCGTGGCTGCTTGTTCCGCAGCTGCATTGGCGGAGCCGAGCATCACGAGCCGGTTGAAGGCGATGCCGCCATCGGTGATCGTACCGGTTTTATCGAGGTTCAGCGCGTCCACGCGAGCCAGTGTCTCCACGGATTCGAGCTCCTGCACCAGCGTATTGTGACGGGCGAGACGCATGGCGGCCACCGCGAAGTTCAGCGAAGTCAGCAGCACCAAGCCTTCGGGAATCATACCTACCACGCCGGCGACCGCGGAAACCACGGCTTGCCGCCATTCGCCGGTGGAGAGTGCCGTGCCCCAACCGCCGACCGTATGAACCTGCGAAAGAATCAGCAGAATGCACAGCGGCACTACAAGGAAGGTCATGAATTTCAGAATCGTGTTGATGCCCTTGTTCAGGTCGGACACGGTTTTCTTGTATACCTTGGCCTGCGCGGTAAGCGTGGCGGCGTAGGAATGGCTGCCGACCGCATTGACCTTGACCAATGCCATGCCGGAGACCGCGGTGGCACCGGAATACACCTGCTCCCCCACCTTGTGGCGCACGGTACGAGATTCGCCGGTGAGCATGGATTCGTCAAGCTCCAGTCCCCAGGTCTGGATGATCTGCCCGTCGGCCGGCACCTGTTCGCCGGCACGAATCCATAACAAGTCGTCAAGCACAATTTCGTTATGAGATACCTCGACATCCTCGCCATCACGACGCACGAGGAATTCGGAGGCCACAAGGATGGAAAGCTTATCCAACGTGCGCTTGGCCCTGAGTTCGGTGACGATGCCGATGCCCGTGTTGATGATGATGACGAAACCGAACACCGCATCCCTCCAGGAACCGGTGATCAGCACCAATACTATCGCGGCGAAGATGATGCCGTTGAACAGCGTGAATACGTTGGCTCGCACGATATCTTGAACCGAACGCGAGGGGGAGGTTTTCACCGCATTCGATTGGCCACTTTCGATACGTTGCGCCACTTCTTTGGAGGTAAGACCGGTTGCTCCGATCTCAGGCATTTCCACGGCTGTTGTTGCACTCATATTCCCCAGCCTACCGTGTCTTGTTTCGCAATCCACTAAGGCTCAGGGATGATTCAGGGTGCTTTCTCAGCTTCAAGGGCCTGATTCAGCTCAGGAAACGGTGACTTTGATCTCGCGTTCGTGGGGTTCGTCGCGCGTGATGGTGAGCACGGCGTCAGTAATAGTCATTGGCTTGGTATTGGCAGTGTCGCCAGAATCGGCACTGTTGGTGTTGAGGTGAAGGATGACGGCGTACAGCAGTTCATCTTCGGGCGCATGCTTTGGATCAATGAGAGCGACTGGAATACCGGCTTCACGCGCATTGGTCAACGTCTGGTTCCAGCTCTCCCGGTTGGCGTCGGTAACGTCGATGCCGCTGATAATCACGATTTTGACCGCGCGAGCCACGAAATCGGCAACACCCTGCTGTGCGGTGGTCGCATTCTTGTCGACGCCAGTATGAGCATCCGTACTATCGGCACTGTTTTCGTTGGTATTGCCAGTGTCAGAAGATTCGGTTTCACCGGATACACCATCAGTTGCGTTTGCCGAGCTTGCGGATGTTTCGAGCGATGTGTAGTACACATTGAGTTTGTCATCAGACAGCGCATTGATGGCGGACTTGTCTGCGGCGGTGTCAGTCGACCCCACGAAGCCGACTGTGACATCCGTGGGATGCGTGGAATCGTGGGCGACTTCCGGCATGCTGTCTTGGGTATCGCCGACCGCCCTACCGGTCGGCGTGCAGGCGGCCAGGGACAACACAGCCGCCATGCAGGCCAGCAATCCGAGAATTCGTCGTGTCATATGCTCACCTGTCAGCGGGTAAACAGTGCCACCGTCTCATCCGTATTTCCTGTAACCCGAAAATATTTGTTGCCGACCTGCTTATCCGGTGCTTTAAAGGTTCCGTCCTCTTGTCTGTTCACTTCCAGCGTCCTCTTATCGCCGTATATCATCGGCAACTTGAAGCGAATCCTGCTGACGATACCCTCGCTATGCTTCCAGTCGGCATCTGGCACAATCACTATCGTGTCGATGAGCTCCGTGTAAAGTGCCTTTCTCGTTGCCTTATCCACCTTGCCAATCGTCTTTCCGAACTCCGTAAGGAACAGCTTCACCTCTTCCACGGTTGCCTCGCCTTCGCGTGCGCCGTCAAGACGCCTCTGCGCCTCATCAAGCTTTCGCTCGGCATCGTCAATTTGCTCATAGAGCTTGTCCTGCCTATCCTGCAAGTTCCTGTACTTGCGCTCATAGGCTGGCTCCGTGCCGTCCATAGCATCCATCGTCGCAGACAATGACCTGATGGCTGTTATGACATCATCAATCTCCTTATCGATAAGCTCCTGCCTGTACTGCTTCGCGAACGTGCAATCCGGCCCGAACGCCTTCTTGCTGTACTTGCAGCTGTAAGCGTGGGTCTCCTTGCCGAGGCTCCCGTCCTTCTTGACCTTGCCCCCCGTGTTGGTCGCTATCATCTTGCGGCCGCAGACTGGGCACCCGAGCAGGTTCACGTGGTCGGTACGCTTGCGCGGGAACGGCGTGGACTCCGCCTCGCGTCGCTTCTGCGCCTCCTCGAACAGCTCGGACGACACTATCGCCTCGTGCTGTTTCTCGCTTATCTGCCAGTCTTCTCTGTCTTGCCTTACGGGGTGAAACTCGTTGTTTTCGCCCTCGACCTGCTCCATGCGTCGCCTGCCATAGGCAATCTTGCCTGCATAGACGGGGTTGTCGAGGATGTTCTTGAGCGTCTCCGGGCTAAAGAACACATGCTTTCCGTTGCCTCTCGGCTCCTTCTTGTATCCGTGCTCGTTAAGCCACACGGCTATCTTATGTATGCCGTCCGGGGTGTGGACATATCGGTCGAAGATGATTCTCACGACCTCCGCTTCGTCCTCTTGTATAACAAGCTTCCCACTGTCGAGACGGTACCCGAACGGAGCCTGAGCACCGTTCCACAGTCCATTGCGTGCCTTCTGATATCTTCCGGCAGTCGTGTTCTCGCGGATGCTGTCTCGCTCCAAATCGGCAAAGATAGACGCGAACGAGAACATCGTCTCGCCCATTTTGGTTGTGCTGTCGATGCCCTCCTTTATCACGTAAAGGCTCACGTTATAGCTCTTGAGCTTCTGTAATGTCGTAAGAGCATTGGCGGCATTTCTGGCGAAACGGCTCATGTTGTAGACAACGACGTAGTCAATGTCCCTGTTCTTCGCAATATCCGAGAGCATCTGTTGGAACTGTGGCCTGCCCTCGATATTTTTGCCTGATGCCCCCTTCTCTTCCTGATAAATATGGACGAGCGTCATATGCTTGCTCTCGACATAGTTCTTAATCTCATACTCCTGATTTTCGAGGGAATAGCCCAGCTCTGCCTGCATGTCAGTCGAAACGCGGATGTAGCCGACCGCCCTCAGCACCCTCTTCGGCGCTGCCTTTCTTCTTGGCACTTATGAACTTACCCCCTTAAACCAAAGAGGGCAGACAAGCCAATGAGAGGCCGGTCTGCCATACGTGTAGACATTCGCTTAAGCGTGTTTTCTTCTATAGACGCCCAGACCCACGAGAGTCAAGCCGGCAAGGAGCGTCAGCACCCCTGAAACAGCAAGTCCCGTGACGTCATCACCTGTCTGCGGGAGTTTCTCAACCCTCGTAGCATGCTTACCCGATACATCAGCACGCCCTGGTGTTGCTGGCGATGCATGCCGCGCATCCGATGGCTTGTCCTTGACAGTCACCGTCGCCTTTGCACTCACCGTTGCACCTTGCGAGTCCTTGACTTCGAAGGTGACACTATAGGTGCCTGCAACATTTTTATTGAACCCGCCATTATCAACGACGGTCACCTCGTCCGTAAGGTCGCCGTCCTCTTTGTCAACCGCTTTGACGACAAGGCCCTTCAAATCGAAGTCATCGCCAGCAGTAATGGCAGCGTCCTTTACCTCAAGGGTCGGGTTATCGTTGACGACATGGACCTTCATCGTCCTGGATACCTTCGTGCGATCCTGCAGGGTGTAGTGGTAGACGACGGTATATTCTCCAGCATGAGCCATGTTCACGTCTGAAGTGACGTTCAGGTCCGCATAGCCAATGGTCGCGCCGGTGATGGGGTCCTTGCCGCCGAGATAATAGCTCGCCGCGTCGAAGGAATCGTTGACGTGGAGAGTCACTTCCTTCTCAGCGCTGATGACCCTGTGCATGGACACGTAGAAAGCCTGCTCATTAGCGGGAGAAGTCGCATCGCCATCCTCGTCGACGAACATCGCAGTGGCGTTGTGGTTGTAGCGTAGGACGGGCATCACACGCGTGCTGTCGACCTGCGTCACGTACCCAAGCGAGTTTACCTTCGCGTTGATTGGGTCGGTCTTGATGGCATAGTAGCTCGTCGTACCGTTTGTCACCTTGTCCGTAGCGTACCTGTCGACGGTGTCTACTGTGAGCTGGTGCCAGATGGAGAACTTGATGAAGTCCTCGGATGCCTGGGGCATCGCGTCCTGCAGCTCGGGGTCGCTGATAACCTCGTACTTTCCATTGCCCTTGGCGATTGTGCCTAAGACCTTGTCAGTCATGAGGTCGCTGACCTGCTTGTTCCCGCGGACGCCAACGAGGTTGAGGGTGATGAACTTATATGGGCGAGCCGAGTAGTCTCTTACTTGCAGATTCGTGTAGGTATCCCACGTGGGGTTGCTCTCCACGTACTTGAGCGGAACCCTGAGCTCAGCGGATGTTCCCGCCGGGAGCTGCCCCTGTACGTGAACCTCCTTCAGTGTGCTCCAATCTGGCGACACCGTGCCGTTGAGCACGTCTTGACGTGCCACATTCGTGCCATCGGTGAAGTAGTAGCGGATTGGCAGAGAGGCATCCACGCTCGTGCCAAGCAGGTCGCCGGAGATACGGGTGGTGTCGACCTTCAGCTCATTGTGCTTCTTCGTTCCGTCCAACACGTTGGCCATGTAGATGTATAGGCTCACGTTCTTCTGCGTGTTGTCCGTGTTCTTCAGGCTGACGTGATACACCATGTCATTCGCCCTGTCGATGTCGAAGATGTCAGCTCCGTTGGCTGCAGAACTTGAAAGCATGTCGCCCGTGTCCACGCCCGCGTACATGTTCGTGCTGCCGTTCGAGGAGCGGTCGCCGTTCGAGGTCACGTAGTTGCAGAACTCATAGCCGTTGTTCGTCGTAACCTCGGTGCCGTTCGTGCGCACCTCGTTAGGGTAGATTGTCTTTAATGACTCTGCTGCATAAGCCGTTGATGCAAGTCCGGTGCTCATGCAAAGCGTTAGGACTGTGGCTAGTAACACTCTAATTTTCTTCACTTACATTCCTTTCTTCATCATTGTAAACGATAAATGAGCGCTTGACAACAGAAGACGACCCTGAGACCGTGTTTGCTGTTCTGATGGAGGAGTGGGGATAGTTAGAGGCTTCTAGGCAGAATGGGTGGTGCCTTAAACCATTGCCGTTTTGCGAAGGAGCCTCCGATGTCCAAGAGTACCAATGTCAGTGTTTCCATGAGCCCGTCGTGCGCGAGGGCGTGGCGCAGGCTGGAGCGGTCGTTCACAGGCGACGACGAGATCTTCCGATCGCGCGACCATGCGCTGAAGGTGGCCGGCCGGGACTCGAAGCGGCTGCCGGCGACCGCGGGGACGGTCGAGTTCCGCGTGCGCCGCTACCGGAGGCCGGACGGAAGCCCCCGCTACCTGCTGTTCGAGGACACGGGCATCTGCATGCCCAGGGAGAAGGCGAACCGCGGGCTGAAGGCGTTCGTCGCGTCGATGGCGTGCGAGCAGGCCTACCGTCCGGCGGCCGCGCACGCGGCCGTGTTCTCCCGCAAGCCGGTCAGCCCGGCAGCGGTCAAGGACGCGATCGAGTCATGCGCCGCGCCGCTCACCGCACTGGCGGAGGACGCCAGCCTCAGACGGCTCAACGGCGAAATCGTCGGCACCGAGAGCACCCCGACGCTGTTCATGGAGGCGGACGGCGTGTACTGCCGTCTGCAGCGCACCAAAGCGATGAAACAGGCGAACGCGCCCAAGTGGGCCCAGGTGCGGGACGCGAAGGCCTACGAGGGCAAGGACCCCGACAACGCCAACCGGTGCCGCAACCCGCTCGTGTACGCGGCCGTCGAGGACGGCGTCACGTTCGCGGACCGGCTTGGATTGGCTACAATGTATTGGACTGGTTCATGCGGGACATGACAACGAAGGAGT
>OBUW01000391.1_pt1 | contig 25554 bp, 8 predicted proteins | sample 1475761 | NCBI WGS metagenome assembly OBUW01 (sample SAMEA2579908, study PRJEB22360) | human gut metagenome | biome: human gut; feature: human-associated habitat; material: faeces | place: Denmark | collected 2008/2010
AACAACAACAACAACAACCTGCAAACCAAGATCAAATCGTCAAGGTGCCTGAAGAATTGAAAAACAAACCTCAAGATTTAGTTGTTGATAACAATAAAGATCAAAAACCAGCTGTATCTGGTGTACCAAAATCCTCCTCCTCCTCCCCACAGCAACAAGAGAAACAAGACACCAAAAAAGAACTGGAAAATTCTTCTTCATCAAAAGATCCTGTGAAACCAGAAAAAGTTAAAGCCACATTTGTCACTTTAGCCCGTAATTCTGAATTATATGATTTGATCAAATCTATTCGTAATGTTGAAGACCGTTTCAATAGAAAATTCAATTATGATTGGGTATTTCTTAATGATGATGATTTCACCCAAGAATTTAAAGATTTAACTACAGCATTAGTTTCTGGTAAAACCAAATATGGGAAAATTCCTAAAGAACATTGGTCATATCCTGATTGGATTGATTTGAAAAGAGCAGAAGAAACTCGTAAAAATATGAAATTACAAAAAATCATTTATGGAGATAGTGAATCTTATCGTCATATGTGTCGATTTGAAAGTGGGTTTTTTTGGAGACATCCATTATTAGATGATTATGATTGGTATTGGAGAGTTGAACCAAGTATTGATATTCATTGTGATTTGAATTATGATTTATTCAAATACATGGAAGATAATAATAAAGTTTATGGTTTTACTATTTCAATTCATGAATTTAGAGCCACCATTCCTACATTATGGGATACCACGAAAAAATTCATTAAAGAAAATCCTCAATATTTAGCTGAAAATAATTTTATGGATTTTATTAGTGATGATAAAGGTGAAACTTATAATTTATGTCATTTTTGGTCAAATTTTGAAATTGCCAATTTGAATTTTTGGAGAGGTGAAGCTTATAGAAAATATTTTGATTATTTAGATCAAACGGGTGGATTTTTCTATGAACGTTGGGGTGATGCTCCAATTCATTCTATTGCTGCAGCATTATTTTTACCAAAAGATAAAATTCATTATTTTGATGATGTTGGTTATAAACATAGTGTTTATACTCAATGTCCATTAAATCCTCAATTTAGATACGAACATAAATGTCATTGTAATCCAGATAATGATTTTACTTTTAGAGGTTATTCTTGTGGTAAGAAATATTTTGAAAAAATGGGTTTACAAAAACCTAAAGAATGGGAAAAATATCAGTAATTGAAACACTAGCCATTTAGGTTTTTATTTTACATTTTGTTATTTTGCATGGTTACAGGGTTGATTATATTTCATTTTGTTTCCAGTTTAAAGTTATTTCCTCAAGTCAATTTATAGAAACTTTTAAAATACATAACATACAGACATATATACATATAAAAGTATTTAAAGTCCTGACCAAAAATATGATTTCTCTATGGTGAAACTCTCAGTCAATGGGGTATTATCACTACTATTACCAACATGAACTTTGTATTGGCCCAGTTGTACTGACCATTGATTGGCATATTCATCGAAAAACGAAACTGAATCTTTAATGATCAATTTCAAATTAACAGATTTGGCTTCATTTGGTTGTAAATTAACTTTAGCAAAACCTTTCAATTCTTTAATTGGCCTAATCACATCAGATTCCACTTTAGATACATAAACTTGAATCACTTCAGAACCAATCATCTTACCAATATTTTTCACCGACAATGAAACAACAAGACTTTCTTCTTCTTCTTTATCTTCTTTATCTTTTGTTTTTTTCTCCAATTTCAAATCAAAAAATTCAAATTTAGTATATGATAATCCAAATCCAAATGGGAAAGCAACTTGACGATTCAATTTTTCATAATATCTATAACCAACAAAAATATCTTCTCCATATAATACTCGACCTCTTTCAGTTTTAAAATTCAAAAAAGTTGGATTATCATTATTTTTCAATGGGAAAGTCAATGATAATTTCCCATTAGGATTGACATCACCAAATAAAATATCAGCAATGGCATTCCCACTTTCATTCCCACCATACCAACAATGCAACAAAGCTTTCAGTTTATCCAACCATTCAGAAAATTCCACAGGTGTACCGGATTGATTAACAATAATGGTGTTTGGATTAACGTCCAATACCGATTCAATCAATTTATCTTGTAATCCAGGTAATTTCATATCAGGACGATCATAAGATTCACTTTCCCAATCTTTATTTAATCCAATAATTAAAATCACTAAATCTACTGATTTAGCCAAATTTACTGCATTGATGATTTCTTGTTCATCATCATTAATAATTTCATTCATACCAAGACGAATCCCACCACCAAAATATTCTCCAACTTGATCTTTTAATGTAAATGTAGGTGCCGAACCATATTCAACAATGATTTTATAAGTTTTACCTTGATGTAATTCAATTGATCCTCGTTCTTCAATAGTTCCAGAATTCAAAAATGAAACTCCTTTAATTTGTTTGGTTTTATTATCAACAACAAGTTTATCATCAATAAATAATTGTGCTGTACCATGAACAGTTAAACCAAATTCATAATGTTGGGTTTTTGATGGTGTGAATTCACATTCAAAATCAATATAATATAACCCATTAGAAGGGATATCTTTATGATAATAATCACCTAATAAAATATCAGATATTTCTGTATCTAATTCATCAAATAATTCTCGATCTTCATTAGGAACGGATTTTGGCTTTTTATAAAATTTCATGGAAAACCCGGGTTTACCAGTTTTGGGATTGATCACTTGTGGACCCAATTCTGGTAAATATTTATATGCTTTTGCACCAATAGTATATTTGAGTTGTGATGTAATATCAAATTTGGAAATAGAAGATAATTTCTCAACAATGGCATTATAAGGAGTAGTGGTGTAATAAGCTGGTAAAGTGGCTGACCCACCACCTGAATAAGCGGCAATTTTTGCATTAGGACCAATTATTGCAATAGACTTGGAGCTGAAGTCGACGTCATCCCTTTTCAATGGTAATAAATTATTATCATTTTTCAATAAAACAATTGAATCTTGAGCTAGTTTGCGTAGTATATCTCTTGTTTCTTGAGTGTTATTCTCCGATGATTCTTTACCATCTTCAGTGACCACAACACTTGACTGTTTGGCAAATTTAATTAATTTTAAAACATTCTTTACACGATCATCCAAATGTTTGATATGCAATTCTTTTGATTTAATCATACTAGTCAACAATTGTTTATTACGGAAAATTGGAGATCCTGGCATTTCTAAATCCAAACCATTTTCAATGGCTTTTTTACTTGTATATGTCCCATACCAATCAGATATAATTGTCCCTTGCCAATTCCATTCATCACGTAATATATTTTGCAAGAAAAATTTACTTTGAGAAACATGTTCACCATTAACTTTATTATACCCTGTCATCAAACAAATTGGATTACTTTCTTTAATAGCTATTCTAAATGGTTCTAAATAAATTTCTCTCAATGCTCTTGGTGTAACCAAAGAATCACTAGCACTCCTTTCATCTTCTAAATCATTACAAACATAATGTTTAACCGTGGCACCAATTTCATTATCATATTGAATACCCTTAATTATAGCACTGGCAATTTGTCCAGTTAAATAAGGATCTTCAGAAAATGATTCAAATCCTCGGCCACCTAATGGGCCTCGTTGAATATTCATCGTAGGACCCAAGATCACGTGCGCATTTTTAAATTTAGCTTCAATGTTCATTAATTTCCCGGTTGTCAATAATAATTCATGATCAAAAGTAGCAGCTAATCCAGTTCCACAGGGGAAACAAGCCAGAGGAACACCATTGAAAAACCTTGTGCCTCTAATACCATTGGGACCATCAGTGAATCTCACTTTGGGAATGTTTAATCGAGAAATTGGATATGTATGCCAAAAATCAATTCCACCTACTAATCCAATTTTTTCTTCTAATGTCAATTGAGATAATATATTATCAATATCGAATGAATCAGTCATTGTGTTAAAAATGTTATATATAAATATATATATATATTTGATTATCTTGATAGTTGATTGTTGTTTTTGAATTCCCCCCAAAAAAAAGAAAGAGGAGTATAATAACAAATTTTCGGAGAATGGAATGCCGTACTAGTAGTAGTAGTAGTAGTAGTAGTTGATTTGAATGTAGGTTTTTTATGGCATTTCAAAATTTTCAAACAGATTTACAGTTTGATTTTGATTTGAAAGTTTTTGTTATTGACAACAACATAATGCAATAGATTTACAAAGGAATTGTTCCGACATTTATCAAGTAATAATAATAGAATCTGGGGTAAGAAGAAAGGACTGTGAACAAGCTGAAAAAAAAAGGTTAATTTGTAACCGTATTTTTTTACTTGTCATTTATTTTACATCTAGTGTTCAGTTCCGAATTTCACACTGATTTGTATTTTGGCCCCATTGAATCAATAGTTACCAGTTCATTTTAGAAAGTGATTGCATTATCACTATATCTCACAATATGACTGACATTTTCGTGTGTAGTGTGGTTGCTGTCTGAAAAGTTTGATCCATGATAGGTTGCAAACTACTTACTAAAAACTTTCAGCAGAACATTCATATATTAACATAAATACAACTTTTTTAAAAAGAGTGTATAGATGTCTCCATTGACAGAAGTTGTGCTGAATTGTGTAAACTTCATTTAAGATATACTTGTGAGTGTGTTTTATCGTGTGATATTATATTATAGAATTACAAGATATGCAAGAAATTGCCTCAAAGTGGAAAACATCAAGTAAGAGAAACCAGCAACTTAAAAATTTTCCTGCTCTAATTCTTTAACCAAATAATAGTCTACACTAAATATAGTTTAAGATATTTGTGGGTTAACAATTGCTAAAGTTAAACGAATAATTTCAAGACAATAAGAACAACAAGCAGTAGCATATACTATTGAGTATTGTTGGGAAAGAAGGGTCCGTAAATAAAAACATTAAAAATGGTGTGAATTTCTAGTTTGTACTTCTCGTAACTTGTTGAGGAATGTAACCTAATCTGTTATTAATAGCAACAACAACAGCCACAGCAACAACATGAAGCATTTCGTAGTCGTAAGTTTTTGTATTGTTGCATTGTTCGAGATTGATTGTTTTATGAACTTTGTGATATAAATATATAGAGAGCAATTGGAAATTATTGTAAAACTTTTCTAACTTTTAGATGGTGGTGTGTATAATCGCTAAAAATTGACTCCATTTAGTTGTGAGACACAAATGACAACTGCAGATTTACGCACCCACATAATTGATACTGATATAGTGAGTGAGTGAGTGAGTGACAGAGTGTTGAACAAAAGACACGTCAGCGATAAAAGAGAAAAATAAAGAGAGAATTTTTAAACTAAAAATTCTGTAATACGCGTTACACCAAGATACAAAATACTACTCCGTCCAGTTTAAGCTCTTGAGTTTCTCTTAGATCGTTTGCTTACATCGGCCAACAGTTGATATCAGTATAATCATTAGCTGTTGCAGTTGTCACTACCGCCTCAATTAATAAATGTCTTCTTTTTTTTTTCCGTCTTTGCCAAGCGAAATTGAATAAGAGATTGGCAAATAAAGAAAAATAGAAAAAAGAAATGAAAAATGTGAAAGGAGACACGTAATTCATAAAAGCCAAAAAAAATAGGTGGAAGTTTAGTAGAATATTGAAATATTAGAGGTGTACAACTTACACTTTCTACACGTATAATCTTCAATTATAAATGTCTAAAGCAACTTAAATAAATGAACAAAACCAGTAGTTGCTGTAATCTAGGTGATTATGCATAAGACAATAGAAATTGAATGTATGTATGTATGTCTGAGTGAGTGAGTGAGTGAGTGTGTATGAAATAGAAATTGAAAAAAAAAAATCCTTAACTTTCTTGATGGAAACTTTTTTGATTTCGAGACAGTCAAACCAAACCCAAACCAAACAAAAAAAAAATTACAATAAAATAAAATTCTTCTTTTCCTTTTCCCTATTTTCTTTGTTACTAATTGGAATCCATTTCTTCTTCTATATTATTTTATTTTTATATTTAAGACCTTTATTTCTTTTACTTTTCAATTCATTTCATTCTTTGATATAAATATATAAAAGTAATAAAGAATGGCTTCTACCAGATCGAATGCTCGTTTGATTAGATTTGGGATCTTTGCCCTTGTTTTAATAGGATGTGGCTATATCCTTACAAGAGGCTCATCATTCCAACCTCCAAATTATCAACAAACACAATCACCCGCCGCTCATGAAAAACAGACCGGTAATGTTGCTGCTGGAGGTGGTGCTGGTTCAGGTTCCGCAGGAGCTCAAGTTCCATTAGGCAAGAATAGAGGTCCAATACCAAAAGCAATTATGGGAGCTGGTGAAGGTGGTAGTGATGCTCCGGTTCCTCAACAAGATATTCCTGATAGTTATACCCTCAATGACAAAATTAAGGCTACATTTGTCACTTTGGCCCGTAACTCTGATTTATATTCTTTAGCTGAATCAATTAGACACGTTGAAGATCGTTTCAATAAGAAATTCCATTATGATTGGGTTTTCCTCAATGATGAAGAATTCAATGATGAATTTAAAGAAACTGTTGGTAGTTTAGTTAGTGGTAACACTAAATTTGGTTTGATTCCAAAGGAACATTGGTCATATCCTCCATGGATTGATCAAGAAAAAGCTGCTTTAGTCCGTGAACAAATGAGAGAAAAGAAGATTATTTATGGTCATTCTGAATCTTATCGTCACATGTGTAGATTTGAAAGTGGGTTTTTCTGGAGGCAAGAAATTTTAAACGATTATGATTACTATTGGAGAGTTGAACCAGATATCAAATTATATTGTGATATTGATTATGATATCTTTAAATGGATGAAAGATAATAATAAAGATTATGCATTCACTATTTCCTTACCAGAATATAAAGAAACCATTCCTACTTTATGGGACACTACTAAAGAATTTATTGAAAAAAACCCACAATATTTGGCTCAAAATAACTTGATGGATTGGGTTTCTGACGATAAAGGTCAAACTTATAATGGTTGTCATTTCTGGTCCAATTTTGAAATTGGTTCTTTGGCATTTTGGAGAAGTGAAGCTTACAGAAAATATTTTGAACATTTAGATAAAGCTGGTGGATTCTTTTATGAAAGATGGGGTGATGCTCCAGTTCATTCCATTGCTGCAGCATTATTTTTACCAAGAGAAAAAATCCATTTCTTTGAAGATGTTGGTTATTATCATGTTCCATTTACCAATTGCCCAGTTGATAAAGAAGTCAGAAAGGCAAGAAATTGTAATTGTGATCCTAACAAAGATTTTACTTGGAGAGGCTATTCTTGTACTACCAAATATTACACTTTGAATAATTTCAAAAGACAAAAGGGTTGGGAAAAGTACACTGCTTAATCAGGACAGGAAACGAAGATAGAGAGAGAGAAACCCCTCTCTATTTATTCCACATATAAGAATTATGAACGTTCAAAGATCTTTTATTATTTAGCTATATTCATTTTGAATTATTAAGATTAAAAGATTGAGAGTGAATAAACTTTTAAACCTGTATTCTAGTATGATTACATTTTATTTTAGCAACTTTTTTTTGTATTCATTGTTTTTTTATATATATATATTTCTGTTTTATATACACACACATGTTAATGTACTTTGCAGTTTAGTAATTAGAGATTTGCTCCTGACAGAGTTAGTCTCGGTGATGTTGAAAAGATCTACTATTAGATAGGTTAGACTATTGTTTGCTAGCACCAATAAATAATCACAACTACTCCAGGGGTAGGAAACTGATCTAGTTTGTACTAATATACGAAGTGTTGAAATTTCTAAAATGACAATAGTTACGATTTAATCTATTATAATTCAGTAAGGAACTAAACAAATCATTACTAAATCAAGAGAGAAACGAAAGAACAAAGCTGGACATGTTCAAGTTTAGACCAAGTATCAATAACAAATCGACACATGCTATTGTTGATATATATAATGAGTACAACATTACGGAAACTTTTAATGGAGGAGGTGCGTAGTAGATAACATTCTTGATCAGAATTTAAAGGAATAATGTAAGACTTAACTATAAATTCTAATTTTAACATTCCCCGGGAAATGGTTCATAACTTGTGGATGCCTAATATTTTCATTATTTGTTTATAATTGAATCATTGAAAATTCAAGCAATTGAACCCAACACCAAAGTGTGGAGGAAACAAGATAAGATAGAAAGATATACATTACTCAAATAATAATATCTCCTTATCTCCTAAACCCGTTCTCTCTCTCTCTGTCATGATCCCGTTTTCCTAAAATGTATGGATCAGCTTTAAAGCAACAAGTTTAGTAAACTCGGGATGTATCGTGCTGTGGAAGTCAGGTCCATGTGCCAAACCGAGTTCTAAAATGAAAAAAGGAAAAGGCAAAGTTGATTTTGTGGTTCCTTAAATTTTAAGGATTAGAATTCTTCTTCTTCTTTGACTATACGTTTTGAAGTTACAGATTAACCCCAGTCACATATAAAATTTAGTAATTGCAACTCAAAAAAGAGAACCCACTACAAATCTTGACGCGATAAGTATGTTTATTCCATTAAAGTAAACAACAACAACAACATACCTTAGTAGAAGAATTTTACATTTCTCTTTCACTAATTAAGATTTGAGATTGATCATTTTAATTTTCACATACATATATATATGGTTGTCTTTTTATTGTTTGATTTTAAAGTCCAGCTTTTTTTTTTGTTGCATTTCTTCAGACATTGAATTCTCGAGACAAACAGACTGTGGACCACAATTCAGAAATCAGACAATAATCCCCATCTGGTAAATCCTTTTCAAGCTCATTTTTCCATACATACTTTTTGATCCGGAACCGCCTCAAAGAGAACATCAACCTACGTTTTCTGTTTATATATTTCCTTTTATAAACCAAATAATAGAGGAAAAAGTCGTTGCAGAAGTCAAAAAATTGACAACACAAAAAGAGAGAGAGAAAAAGAATTTAAGAAAAAAAAACACGACCCTGATTAATTAGCACAACAACAGAAACAACAGAAACAACAGAAACAGAAACAACAGAAACGAAAAAAAAAAAAAAAAATTAGTACTAGTAACTAAAAATTAAAATCACACTTAAGAAAAGGGAACACCAAATTAAGATTTAAAATTTCACGTTTCATATTTACATTTTCAGTCTTTACAAACTTTTAACATTACTTAACATACTTAACATACATACATTCACACACACATATACACTCAAAAACAGGTAACTTATAAATACACTTGTAAACATTTTCATTAAATACCAAATTTAATTAATTATCTTATCCCACTTCACAACAACACCTACAATTACCAATCCAATCCAATCCAACATTTTTATTTCTTAAAAATTTTTTGTTATTTTTTTACTATAGTTTTATTTTATTTCGTTATTGTTTGAATTTCAAAACTGTTTATAAAGTATTCTTCTTTCTTTTAATTTTGTTTATTGTTGTTTCCTTGTGATTATCAATTTATTTTGCTTTTTATACATATATTTCTTGTTTAGTTTCACTTTTGATTAACATCTGACACCTTCCCGTCCCCTTCCTTTTCAAAAAAGAAGAATATTTGAAAGACAAAGAACCATTTCAAATTAAATAAAGAATTCAAACAAAAGAAAACAAAAAAAATAAAAAAACACCACGCAATCAAAAACACCAACACGACCATAGTTCCTGAATAATATTATCAATTTAAACTTCCTCGTTGTTATCTTTAATTCATTCGCCAACCAATGTCCAGCAAAGTTGAAATTCAAACCAACCCGGCTACTGCAACACCATCTTTGTCACCACCATCTTCATCAGCATCAACATCAGTACCGCCATCGTCTAACAAATCCACTACCACCACTACCACCACGAAGAACAACGACAACGACAACAACAAAACATCAGCACAGCAAGATGAAGTACCTATGAAACGTAAAAATTCAGCAACTTCAAATGGATCCTCTGCATCTACAACACCTCCAAAACGTCATAGACCCATGTCATTAAATCTTGGTGTTCCTGATAATGCTGATGTCGCTCTTAGAATTGTCAGTCCTGGGTTACCACCCTTAATTAATGAATCAATGAAGACAACGGTTCAGCTTCTGAAACAGATTCAACAACAACAAAAAAATCTAATCGCAGCTAGACATGGCAAGGATCCAGAGGATGAGGAGCAATCTCAAACTCAAGCACAGGCGCAACAACCAACATCAATAGCTATTCCTGCTTCTGGTATTCCTATACGGCAAACAGTTCAATTGCCTCCTCTTAATCAAAGACCAGCTCCTAAATCCCCAGTCTATGCATCTGATGATTCTGATCTTAATCGTTTATCAAATGTTAAAAAATTGAAAAGACTGAATGTCCCCCCACCATTGAGTATTGGTGAAAGTTCAGGCAGTGGTACTGGTAATAATAGCAATAATACTAATTTGCGTCCATCAATTCATTCTGCGCCAATAAGATCAAGAGCACCAACAAGACCAACTCCAAGAGCTATTCCTCCAACAAGAATAGTGCCACAAATCGCCATACCTCCTCAACCCCAATACTATTATGTTTCAACTCCATATCAACAATATTATCCTGCACAAATTGTCGGGGCAACACCAACACAGCCAGTTTTCCAACCTTTACCTAGAAGTCAATTGCGTCAAGTTAATCCAAGAGTAAGAATGATTCCATTGAGTTCCACCACAACACATTTTGGAAGAAGAACTTTGCAACAAGGACCATCACAATTACCACCAGGTGCCATATTACAACAACAACAACAACAACAACAACAGCAGAGTTTACCTCTACAACAACAACCTCAACAACAACCACAATCACAACAAGCGATATCTTTACAATCAACAGCACCAAAACCCAAACCAAATGCAGTTACTGATGTATTTCGCGGTGATTTCCATAAAGCTGCTCCATTGCATAGTCAGCCATTATCTGCTCAACGAGAATATTTTGAAAATTCAGTACATGACGAACCTCCTCAAAAATCTCAAGTTATAAGCATTGCTGAATCACAAGAAATATCTGGAAGTATTACCATTAATGGATCAAATGTTTTCAATTTTAAAATTTTCAACAAGAATGAGGAAGAAAAAAGTAATGATAGTGAAGGGACTTCGAAAGATAACACAAGCGGGAAGAAACAAGAAGGAACTCTAGAAAAGGAGGAAGAACCAACAGATGAAGAAGGGAAAGGAGAGTCAAATGTTACAGAAGAAAAGACTCATAAATCTACTAAACTGGAAGATCTCGAAGAAGATAATAAAAAGAAATTCTTGAAAATATGTGAAACTTGCTGGGATCAAGTGTTTAATAAACGAGATGATTAATGAGTACACCAATAATCATATTCTATCTTTATTTTTTTTTTTTCAAAAAAATTTAATTAGGATTTCTGTATGATTTATATCTATACTTTTGTTAATTGTTAATTATTTAATTTTTATTCTTTCAGTATTTACAACTATAATATAATAATTGAATTGTCAAAAAGTAAAGTACTACTACTTTTGCAGCATATTATTGTTGCTCAATATTATTGTGTCTTTTTGTATGTTCTAACAAGTCACGTGATAAACTTTTTATTTCTTTAGTATCAACACATTTATAAAATTATTAGTTCAATTTACCAAGAAGCGAAATGCTTCAATACTGAAATATAACAAGTTGAAGCTAAGTGGAACTACTGATTAATAACTTCCGTATGGTTTGCTTGAAAAATTTCGTTGATAGGTTAGAGCAGAAAGTCCACAGTCCTTACAAAAAAAAAAAAACTGTTGCCAACTGTAGACAAATATTTGGAGGTCTTTTATCTATCGAATAACAATTCATGCCACCATTTTTTGGTTGCTTCTTATCTACCCTTGTTCTGTATTTAAAATAAATAAATGACATTCCTAATACCACTATAACTAATAGTTGATACGAAAATGCTGTTAAATAAGAATATCAAACAAAAAGTTGTTGCAATTACTAACGATTTGGAAAAATTGATACCTATTGGAACACTAAATTTCTTTAATCTCCCGTTAGATATCACCGATTTACAAGGAGTCAAGCCCAGTTATATCACCCCAAAACTTGACAATGACCTACAACAATGGAGCTGGTTAGATATCGACTATATAATATATTTATTATCAATCAATCACAAGAGTATAAATCCTATATTATTCACATTAAAGTACTTGCTAGAAAAAAGTTATATTCAAGCTATTTACAAAGTTGTTAAGGTGACTCGACTGTATAATAGGAGTGATGGCACTAAACTGATCGATTATTTGTTCTCAATGTGTCGGATCAGATTGTATTCTATACCCGCTGACGTCGAAGGGGCAAGACACATTCGTGAATACCGACAATTACAATCAAAATCTTTAAAATTGGATAGGCAATATGCTTCTAATTTTGAACAGTTACTTAAATACCTTGATTTTTCACATTCAAATTGGTTTATTGGGAAACAACTATCAATTGAACTGTTGCTACATCAAGGCTCTTTGCTATTAATTGATTGTCAATGTACAAATGAGTTGGGAACAGCTTCAAATGATGAATTAAAATTTCATCTACAAAGATGGAGCAATAAACAATCTGCTACAAAATTTACCAATGACAAAAGTCACACCAATAACTTATCAAATACAGATACTTCTGGGGATAGAATCAAGAAAATATATGATCAAATCCCCTCTCCTGACTTGTCTAAATATATGGTTAATGAAAAAAATTACCAATTCATAAAACAATCAAAAGCTAGTATACTGTCAACGACAGATAAATTGTCAACATTAGCCAATGATTCAGAACACCAGGACATGATAAAGATAGACGGAATAAAGTCGACACTTTATCCATTTCAAGCAAAGTCAGTTGCACTAATGCTAGAGAGAGAATGTATAAAGAGAAGAACTATAATGCCAAATTTCATCAAACTTGAATCACCTTTATCTAGCAACTTTTATTTTGATTTATTTACCAAAAGAATTTATTTACATGCTGATGTTATGTCACTACCACTTGGTGGAATTTTAGGAGAAAATATGGGATTAGGTAAAACTTTAATGTGTTTGAGTTTAATCAATTTAACAAAATATGAAATAACAAAAATTCCTAGTGATAATTTTTTATTATATAATGAAATTGAAATCCACGATGAAATCAAGACTTTGACTGAGATATGCAGAGAAAAAATAATCCATTCTTCTATACCTTGGAAGTTATACAACCTTCCCACATCAGTAACAGCAAATCTAGCTAAACACCCAGGGTATTTTTGCATCGATTTGAATGATCATGAAAAGAACAAAAGAAGTCATAAGAGTGGGTTCCTCATCAATAGAAATGGAGTTGATACAGGTAAACGTGCCTCTAGGACTACTGGTACCAAGTCAACGAGTTATTTGAAGCTTTATATGAGTAGCACTACTTTGATAATTGTGCCTGATAATTTGTTTATTCAATGGGTTGATGAAATAGCGCATCATGTTGAACCCAATTTTCTTAAGATTTTGTGTGCTGCAAACTATATCAAAAGCGACCAGATAAAGGATCAATTTTTACCCAACCCTAAATTTGTTAATACCATTCCCGAAAGCCCAGTTGAGCTTATTGAATACGACGTGATTTTAATTTCACAATCTTGTTTGAATAAGTCCTTTGCAAATAAAAATAGGAATAGCCAAAAGAATGGTAACAGCCAAGTACCATCGCTTAGACAAGTATATTGGAAAAGATTAATCATTGATGAAGGTCATATTGTTCAATCAAAAACTTCTAATGCGGCTCAAATATGTCGATTGCTATTTTCAGAAAGAAGATGGGCAGTATCAGGAACCCCAACTTCTGGGTTGACCAAAATTTATATGGAAGAAGGAGAAGAAGACACCGGTGAGAAAAGAAACAGTCACCAAGCTCAAAATAATATACATGTACTAGAAAACCAATTTTTTGCCAAAACAGAATTACAGAGATTAGGGGTTTTAATTAGTAATTTTCTTAAATTGGAGCCTTATTATACACAACCCAAATTATGGACCCAAGATATTATTAATCCCTTGATCAACTCAAGATATGGGTCGGAATTAATATTTTCAAATATAATCAACTCAATAATAATTCGCCATCAACCAAATCAAACTAATATTAAATTACCTAATTTCCATCATGAAAAAGTTATATTAGAGCCATGTTTCCAGGATTCTTTATCATTTAACCTATTAGCTGCTGTATTAGCAGTGAATGCAGTAACATCGGAAAGAACAGGAATTGACTACATGTTTCATCAATCCAATCGACAACAATTGAGAAGATTATTGAGTAACATCCAAAGAGCCACATTTTATTGGACTGGGTTCCAACAGCAGGATGTTGAAACACTTGTTAGCATATGTGATGAGGCATTACTGAGATCAGGAAAGTATAATGAATCAGACATTGAATTGTTGCGCCGATCGAAAAATATTGCCTTGATTGCATTGAATAATCAACGCTGGACTATAGCACAACTGATTCATGAATTGGGTTACTACATTTACAAGGATGAAACTAACCAATATGTTAGTTCTGTATGGGGAATAAGTGCTTATACACCAGATGTGAGTGTCTTTGCCGCTCCCCAACTACTACGCTTACAAATGTTTTGGAAAGAAAATTGGTTTTTAAGTTTTGACAATGAGCAGACATTTCGTGATAAGTTTGAAAACACCGCTAAAACATTTTGGGACCAATATTTACACCAAGAATTCAAAAAGAATGATAGACATGTGGCCATGGATAAATTAATAAAGAAAAATAGTGGTGCAGAACTTTATACTTTGGATAATATATCCAAAAGTTTTAATGACGTGACACCACCAAAAAGAACTATTGATAAGGAGGCACAGGCACAGTCACCACCACCCAAGAAGAAAAGAAAAGTTACTTTTACTGATGCTGTTATAGAAGAAGATGAAAGAAAACAGAAGGAACCTCCACAAAGTAAAGACGCTTGTGACGATGTAAGTAAGGATAACAAAACCATTGAGAAATCAGATCGTTCCATTCCACCTTTTGATATGACTGGATTATTCAAGAATATGAATATTTTAGGTACATCCTCAGCAAAATTGACATATTTAGCCACAAGTTTATTGGAAAACCAAAGAAATAGAATAAAATCAATAGTATTCTTTGAGTTTGAAGATAGTGCATATTACTTGATTGAATTATTGGAAATTTTGAAAATTCGTCATATAATCTATGCAAATTTCATAACACCAATTAAAAGAGCTCAGAATTTATACGATTTTTCAAATTATGATGTTGATAAAGAAGAGAATAATGGTGGTATTTGTTTGGTTATGAATATTGCTCATTCTTCACATGGTTTAAACATTATTGCAGCCACCCACATATATTTTATCAACCCTGTTAAACAAGAATCAATCGAAGCTCAAGCAATAAAACGAGCTCATAGAATTGGCCAAACAAAAGAAGTAACGGTAAAGACGTTATATTTGAAAGGAGTTGATGAATTGAAAATCCTATCGAGGAATGAAAAACTTAAAAATGTCAAAAACGATAAAGAGAGTTTTGATGCAAAGGAGAAAGAAGATAATGACAATTTGCTTGAATTTTTGGACTTTGATAACTCGGAACATGAATATGCTGCTTTTCCCCATCCCATATCTATTTTTTCATAAAAGAATGTATAGCTAAAGATATATAGGAAACATCATTTTGTTTTAATAAGGAGTAATTGTAATTCCTAAATTTTGAAAACCCCCAGACGACATCAGGTGTTTCATAACTAGGGATATTCCAAGATCGAAAAATAAGGAGTTTATGAGTCGAAGGAGAAGAAGAGACAGGAAAAAAAAATTGCAATTTCAAATCCCATCTTATTTTAAGCCAATAATGAAGCCTGAACCATCGACCACAACTGAAACAATAGAGGAAAAGAAAGAGCAATGGGAAGAAGAAGCTGAAGAAGAGGAAGATGATGAACCCGATGAATGGGATCAAAGAATAATTAATACTGGTTGCCATAAAGAGAATTTAAAATTACAATTGTGCCATGCTGATACTGGTGATTGGAGGCAATGTACGAAAGAATTGCAAGCTTTCAAAGAATGCTGGGATAAGAATAAAAACAATGAAAGAACCCTGACAGTTGATAACTGAATACAAATACATATCCTAAGTGGAATAGTGTTTGCCGTAAATCATAGCTTGTAAATAGAGTTGTTTGAGATACTAGTGTTTTAGTTTTTAAAAAACGCGTAAATAAATAATAAACATCATGTAATCGGTTTTTTTTTTCTTCTCCTAATCTTTTTCCTTTTTCTTCAACTTTATTGTATTACATACTAGTTCTTTTTCTTATTCTACAACTAATTGAAATAATGAATACCGGTATTGAAAATGACTTCAAGTATCTACATAGTCGTAACCTTCAACAACTTCCCAACAACAACACCAAAAACCCTTCTCAAAATATACCCTACAATTACCCGTCATCCGATGAAGATATAGAAGATGAATATTATTCTGATGATGAATCTCAAAATCAGTTAGATTATGAGATCAACCAATTAATAAACCAACAAAACGAGAAGCAATTCAAAAACAAGTTCAAACAATTGGAAAACCAAAGTCTACAACGATTCAAATCTCAATGGGATGCTATAATCGATAAATATAGCAAAATTGACGACTCTACACAAAGTGATGAAATCGATATCGTCACGGGAGAACTAATAACCAACAATGGACATTTAGATAAATTGAATCAAAATCATAATCAAAAAGGAGACATTACTAAGATGGATATTTGGAGACAAGATTACGGTCAACAATTGGAAAATTGGAGACAACGTGATTTCCGAATGAAAAAACAAGCTAAACAACGCAAAAATGAACAACGACAAATATTAAAGAAATTAGATCTATTTAATAAACCAATATATGGATATCCGAAATTTGAAAAACTTGAAGAAAATGATTTTCTCAAACAGTCTCCAACAAAGAATAAGGTACCAAGCGGGATAGAGTCTGATGAATCACCCACTAAAAAGAGAAGAGTTTTCACTGATAAAAAAGTGGTTTCTAAAAATTCAAATTATTTAGAGTTTCTGGATGATGATGACGAGGAAGTTGAGAATAAGTCAGTATACACCAAGACTGTAATTGCACATGGAAAACTTTACAAAAGAGAGTCAGATAATGTGCTATATGGGTCATCTGCTGATACTTTTTCTCCCTATATTGATAGACAGTCGTTTCGGCCAGAATCCAATGAGCTACAAAGCGAAGACTCACAAGATTATGAATCTAATCTATCGTCCGACATTTCAGATGATGAGTACGACGATGACACTTATCAATCTATAATAATTAATGATAAAAAATATAGTCCAAAATTTAAAGAACATTTTGATGAATCAGAAACCGAACCAATTTCAGAAACACCTCAACCACAAACTTCTTCAGAAGAAACACCTGGACTTTCATCTCAAACTGAAGAAATCTCACCGTCGCCACATCCAGAATCCACTTTTGATGACGAATATCTGATTATTGAGGAGCCTTACTATTTTTTGAATGTGAAGTCACTTCCATTGCCCACTATTTTCAATTGTGCGTTTATAAAATGCCATTATTGTACGGGAAATAAAAAACTATATGAATTACATCTTTTGCAATCACACAGTTCGGCTTTGGCAGAAATGGGCTATCCAATTAATTTAAATAGTCAGAATGCTGCCTACGAAAATAGCAACACTGATAGCGATAAAGAAAACCACAAGATTGAATTTACTAGAGACATTACTGACGTTGATTTGAATAAGCTATATCAGGTATTTCCAAAAACGTACAAATTAGCGCCACAAAAGGAAGCATTAACTTGCGGCAAAGAATTAGCTAATGGACAAACATGTCAAAAGTTTTATTTGGTGCAAGAACAGCTCGATCAACATCAAGAAGCTGGTGATGAATGTAGTGATAAACGTCAAGTTTTATTTTGTCCAATACTTGGATGTGGATACTTAACTGATGGTGGGTACAAGGAATGGAGAGAGCATATGATTACTGCAAACCATTATCAAGAAGAAACAGCTGAAAAAGAGACCAAAAAGGAAAACTTGGAAAAGTTGATTTCTCGACCTATTGCAACGAGAAAAGTATCAGTGAAAGTACCTAAATTTACTGAAACAGATTTTAAAGTATCTTTTATAGACCAAGGATATGAATCAATAGATGAATTATTCAATTGATTCCCATATGGATTCTTTTAAAGTTTATTTATTGATATATGTGCTATGTACAAAAGGAATAAAATGAAAATGATGAAACTTTAAAATAATATATGTCATAAACAATAATAGTCAATCTAAAATGATTTAATTTTTTGGTTCATTTCTCCTTAAAGAATCAATAAAAACTTATGCGGTTTCTGGAGCAGACGATGGGGAAGACGCACCATCATCGTTGCTATTTTGGTCTTTTGATTTTGGTTTCCCCTTGAATGCATCTTCACCTTGAAGGTATTTGTCAAAGGCATCATTTCTTTCTGGGAAAGGTCTTGGACCACAAATCTTAATCATATCCTCTCTAGTTAATACTTCTTTCTTAAATAGCTCTTCAGCAACTTTATCTACTAAATCTAGTTTTTCAGTCAACAATTTATGGCAAGCTTCATATGATTCATCAATCAATCGTTTAACTTCTTCATCAATAATACGAGCTGTGGTTTCGGAATAATTATGGTGAACTTTGAATCCATTACCATTATCACTGCTAGTGTCATAACAAATTTGACCCAATTTATCTGACATACCTAATTTCAAGATCATTTGTTGAGCCATTTGTGTGATCTTTTTGAAATCATCAGAAGCACCACTGGTAACGGTATCAAAATGCAATTCTTCAGACACTCTGCCGCCCAAAGTCATAATCATTCTGTGCTTGAACTGCTCCTGTGAAGTCAAATATTGGTCTTTTGGCAAATATTGAGCATATCCTAAGGCACCTTGACCACGAGGGATAATAGACACTTTAACCAATGGATCAGCGTATTGCAAAAACCATCCACAGATTGCATGTCCTGCTTCATGATAAGCAACAGTTTTCTTTTCTTCAGGAGACAAAATACGAGATTTCTTTTCTAATCCAGCAATAACTCTTTCTATGGCCTGTTCAAAATGATAAGTATCAACGGCAGGTGCGTCCTCTCTGGCAGCAATCAAAGCCCCTTCATTACAACAATTGGCAATATCAGCACCAGCAAAACCCGGAGTCAACGCAGCCAATCTTCCTGCCAATTTTTCAATCTCTTCATTTTTCAATTGTTGGTATTTGGAAAAATCAACATCTTTTTGTTTGGCATCAATATCTTGGACACTTTTCAATTTGAGTTTATTTAAATGAACTTTGAAAATCTGTTTACGACCTTCAACATCAGGTACATCAATTGAAATATGTCTATCAAATCTCCCTGGTCTTAACAAAGCCTTATCCAAAATATCTGGTCTATTAGTACCAGCCAAAACAACAACATGGTCAGTTGTATCAAACCCATCCATTTCCACCAACAATTGATTTAATGTGTTTTCACGTTCATCATTGCCACCCATTCTCCCATTTCCTCTTTCTTTACCAATTGCATCAATTTCATCAACGAATATAATAGCAGGAGCCATTTCACGGGCAGTTTTAAATAAATCACGGACACGAGAAGCACCTACACCAACAAACATTTCGACAAACTCAGAACCCGAAACAGACAAAAATGGAACTCCTGCTTCACCAGCAGTAGCCTTGGCTAACAATGTTTTACCAGTACCTGGTGGACCAGATAAAATTGCCCCACGAGGGATTTTTGCACCTAATTTTTCATATTTGTGAGGGTCTTGTAAAAACTTGACAAATTCCATAATTTCTTCTTTAGATTCGTCACATCCAGCAACATCCTTGAATTTGATCTTGACTTCATTTTCTTGGTTGAACAATTTAGCTTTTGATTTCCCAATTTTAAAAATACCTCCTGGACCACCAGCACCACCGGCACCGCCGGCACCACCAGGCATTCTTCTCATAGTCAAATAGTACAATCCTCCTATTAACAACACTGTTGGCAAAATTGGCATTATGTAACTTAACCAGGATGTATGATCTTCATACACAACTGGTAATCTTTCATTTATAGGGATTTTCAATCTATCTTGGACTTTATTCATTTCATCTTCAAAAAATTCTAATGACCCAATAGTGAATACGACATAAGGTTTACCATTTCTATTATGACTTATATTGGAAACAGCACCAGGGATTAATTCCGCTTCGACAACAGCCTTATTAACAACAGTTAACTTGGTTACTAATCCTTTCTCGATATAATTGGTGATAAAATCTTGGAACGTCAATTGTTGAATTTCCGATTCTGATGTTCTGTTTATAAGATAGAATGTCAAAATTGTTGAACCAAATAATAATACGTAATTGCCCAAAGTCCTCAAATCAAATTTATAAATTTTAAGATTATCTGGGTTAGTTCCAGGATGTTTTGCGGCAAATTTCTTCTTTAATTCTTCACGAAGCTGTTCTTCTTCATCTTTGTTTTGATCCTTCTTTGGTTTTCTTTCTGAATCCTTTTCATGATCATTGTTATTAGATTTCTTATTGTCGTTATTGGATTTATTGAATAATTGTCTTGAAGTTCTGAATGCAAGTGGGGTATAAGTAGAAAAATGACGTGGTATAGCTGAACGATAAAGCACTGGTCGTGATATAATAGCTCTATTTAGAAGCCTTGCAGAGTTTACAGCCAACATTATTACTATGACTGTATCAAAATATGTATATATAAACCAGAAAGGTATTAAACAATTAACTAGTCAAATGGGCTTTGGCGTTCTTTATAGAAAAAAAAAAATCGAGAGGAAAATTTCTCACCAAAATTGTTTTCCATTTTTTGTTTTGTTTGCCACAAAGTATTTTATATGGTCGTGTAACTGAGTTTAATATTTTTGCAATAACTTTTAATGTTTCAACGATGATTAAGTATAACAGTTAAGCTAGTATGATTGTAATATGTTGCTTCTGTTGTCTAGTGCATAGTAATGGTTTGATGTAGGGATTGATGACATGTCTTCTGTAGGGGCTCTACAGAGTGCCAATATGTACAAGTCATCTGGTAGGACAAAGAACAAAGGGTTTGCAGTCCAGATAGAGACTTTAAATAACTCCAGCCCATCTTAGACATAAAAGATTATTTGAATACTCCTGTTAAAGCCATTGTGTGTTTAAAAACCAGTTTGAAGACCATGGTGTTACTTAGGTGTAGCAAACATCATAAAAGGCAAACTATGTAGGTCGTGCAATCTGTCTTAAAAAAATGGAATCTCTCACTTGAACAAAGGAAGGAGCATGGAGGGAGGCTATCACTACTATTACCCACCAACTTATCCTTACATCCTTTCCGATTAGAGATAATTGTATTTGAACATCAATATTTCAGTTTTGATCTTTATCTTAGGAAAAGCAAGCTACTTCTTTTATTCCAATTTCATCTACTTTCAATTGATTTTTGTTTTTTTTTTACATATTAGTCTTTTCCAATGAAAACACATTTACTTGTTGTTCCCAGTAAGAAAACTGAAGAGGTTAATTGGGTCAAACCACTAAATAATTATTTATTATCAATATATGGTAATACTTCGCAATATCAAGACGACATAAACTCGTTGAATAAATTGCGTCAAGATATTCGGGGAGTCAATGCTGATGATACGGGGTTAAAGTTATACTATAGTTATTATAGTAAATTAGAATTAATCGATTTAAGAATTCCATTTCATGATTTGAATAAATCCAAAAAATTACAATTTGAATGGTTTGATTCATTTTCTTCATTACCATATACTCAAAATTCCTTAGCTTTTGAGAAGGCAAATGTATTATACAACATTGGTGCCATTTTGAGTAAATTTGCTCAATTCAAATACAATGAACTGCAACAACTCAATGGTCCTGAAGGTGAAACAGCATTTAAACAACTGATTTCAATGTTACAACAATCAAGTGGGATTTATCAATTTATTAATGAAAATTTTTTGCATGCTCCAAGTCAAGATTTGGCTCAATCAACAATAAAATTTTTAAGTAAATTGATGATGGCACAATCTCAAGAGATTTTTACGTTGAAAGTTATTAGTGGTGATTTAAATCAACTGAAGAATTCTTTAATTGCTAAACTTTGTAAATCAACAAGTGTGTTGTATGAGGATTGTTATAATATGATAAATAAAAATAAGAAAGAGGGGTTTAAAATAACCAATGAAAGTTATGATGGTAATGATTATGAAGATGACCTTGATGATGATGATTGTGATGATTTGGAAGGATTTTTGGAAAGACCTGAAGATACTGAAGATTCTGATAATCGGTATGTTGCTGCTGAATTAGATTCTTCGTGGATTTCCATTATTTATTTCAAATATGAATATTACAAATCGTCGGCTTATTATTTCAATGGTTTACATTTAGATGCAAATAGAAAATATGGAGATGCAATTGCCTATTTAACGAAATCTCAAGAAGTATTAAATGGAGTCCATAGTAGCACTTTGAAACAAGTATCGAAAGGTAGTGGTGATGTTTATGAGTTATTAGATAATTACAAGTATCAAAAGGATGCTGTCACCATTAGACTCAATGATTTGAATAAGGATAATGATTTGATCTATCATGATATTGTTCCTAACTTGGTGACATTACCTGAAATCAAACCAATGGATAGCACCAAAATAATTAAATTGGGAGATAATGCCATGTTCCATGAAATTAATGAAAAAAATTATAACAATTTCTTGGTTAATGTTGTCCCAGTGAATATCCATGAATTGTCAAGTTATTATTCAGAAGAGAAGTCACAATATTTAAGGAATGAAATTGATCATTTTGAAGTTTCTAATGAAGAAGTTTCTTCAGTGTTAGAATATTTGAAATTACCCAAGGCATTAGTTTCAATCAAAGAGAGTCTTAGGGGAACAAGCTCTAAGGGAAGCACGGGAAATATTGATGAACTTTTGTCACAATCTGTCATTGATAAAGTTAACGAAATACTGTCACAATATTCAAATGACATTCAAAGGAAAAGTACTATTGAAAATTCGAGAAAAGAAATATATCAATTAATTAAATTTTTGACGGAAAATAACTGTCAAGATGATGCAATTCAATTAAAAAAGATTTTATACGACGCATCGGTATCAGATACCAAATTATTTGCATTAGTGGATGAAACTTATCATCAAACTTTAGGAAAAGGAATTCAATCTACTGAATTTAAGAGTTTATTCAAAACTGTTGATAACAAGTCATCGAATCAAGATTCAGAAATAAGTCTTTTGGATATTATTGATGATGATGATGACAATACTAATCAAGATAAACAAATCAAGAATATTGAGGATTACTTGAATGATTTAAATAATATTAAACAAGCTAAATTCAAATTAATTGAGAAATTGAAGAAAGAAATCCATAATGATGATATTTCCGATATTTTGGTATTAAACATGAAATTAAAATCTACTAATGAGATCAAATCAATTATTTTCCCTGAAGAATTGAAAAAATTTAATCCATTTACTAATGAATTAGATAAATTAATCACTAACGAGAAATCAATAATTGAACAATTAAAATCGCGTTGGAATCAATTGATATCAAATCCTCAAATTAAAAACTTACAAACGGAAACTAATTCGAAAAATAGATTAATTATTAGTCAACTGGAAAAAATTGATCAATTTTATGGGAATTGGTTGAAATATCATAATGGGTTAATTGCTGGAGAAAAATTTTATAATCAATTATTGGATCAGTTTAAGAATTTTAGAAATAATATTGATAATCAATTGAATCAAGGAATGAGGAGTTTGAATATTAGTCAACAATTTCCTACCCAGCCAATGTTGAATAGGACTCAAAGTTCTGGTTTACAATCGAATTATACTGGTCAATCGAGTATTAGTCATAGTGGAAGTCTCAGTGGACAGCCATCAGGAGGTTATAATCAACCACAACCACAACAACAACAACTCCAACAGCAACAGCAACAGCAACAGCAAGCTCAATTTTCTGGTGCTTATAATCAACAGTATTCACAACCTCATGGTGGATATACTCAATTTCAAGGTTATGGCCAAGGGCAGGGTCAATCACAAACTGGTTATCAACGACAACCACCACCTCCACCACCACAATTACCACCCAAACAAAGTATGGGATCCTACAATTTTGCCACAACTCTACAACAACAACAACTACCACCACAACAACAACAACAACCGCAACAACAAAGGACACCTCAAAATGAAAGTAATTTGATTTATGATAATCCTTCAACTTATAATCCAAATATGTATAATTTTTTCTCCAGTAAATAGATGAAATTTACAAATTGATAATCAAAATCACATTACTCTTTTCGGTCATTATCTTGCGTACGGTAAAAAGCTTGACTTTTTACAAATAGGAGTTAAAAATGTATAACCAACAACTATTAATTACAAAGAATCAAACTAATATGAAGCTTTTTTTTTTTTCAATGTTTTGTAAAAAAAATATCTAAACTTCTTTTTTTTTGATGAACATGAAAAATCGTGAACATTGAAATTATCTGCAAACTATTACAAGTAAAACATTGAAAATAGAGCATGAATTTATAAGTTACATTTTCAATTGTTTAATTAATTATGGATATATTTTTTTGACGATAAGGTGAGAATATATGTTTCTGTAAATTTAAAGTAGCAATGTTTTGAATTCTTTTTTTTTTTAAACTTTGATTAAACTCTATCATAATTATAAGTTGGGGAGGTTGGAGTTGGAATTAGGATTGATGGAGGAAAAGATTGTGAAATCAGATGAAGAAGAAGAAGAAGATGAAATAATGACAATAGTGAAAGAATGAACGATTTATTTAAAAGAAAAAGTCTAATTTCTTGATGCATAAAGAAAACTATCAAGGTTGTGGTACAACATTATAGCAGGAGTAAAAGAGTTTCAATTTCTGTGGTTTATAAAGTTTTGAATAGAAAACAACAACAACAACAATAAAGAACTAAAAAATAAGAAAAATATAGTTTGTATCAATTGGAGTATTCACGTGTTTATAAGGAGGATGGTATAAGTTATTTTGATGCCAGTAATATAGGTTTACGAACAATACAAGATCTCAAAGATCTAATATACCCCAAGAAGTATTATATTGTACAATGCAAACTAACAATGTACATAATTATAGATAAATTCATACACATATACGCCTGTAAATTCAAAGAACTTTTAAACAATATCTCCAATACAAAAAGACAAAAAGTTAATCTTGTAATTTCAGGTTTAAGATTATTAACTTGTATAACTTAAAATAAAGGAGGAGATAACACGGAGACATAAAATAGACGAAAAAAAAATCAATAAATTCAAAACAAGGAAATTCCAACAAGTTGTGAG
>OBUW01000392.1_pt1 | contig 25470 bp, 17 predicted proteins | sample 1475761 | NCBI WGS metagenome assembly OBUW01 (sample SAMEA2579908, study PRJEB22360) | human gut metagenome | biome: human gut; feature: human-associated habitat; material: faeces | place: Denmark | collected 2008/2010
CATTTTTTGTCTCTCTCTCTATTCACTATAGTTTTTCCAACAGTACAAACTGAGAAAGGATAAAATCGAAGTCGTGCACTAAACTCAAACTAGTGGTAGCAATTTTTTTCTTCTTCCTTTGTCGTTCTTAGGCCCAATCTAGCTAGATCTGACATTTCTTAGTAATCATTTATCACTCACATTGAATACTGTCTTCTTTCTTTTTGATTAACCAACAAAAACTCAAAAATATGTTAAAACGACTTAGTGCATTGAAGAAATACAACGGTGGTATAAAGTATCGTGGTTTCAACACTGCTGCTGTGCCATCTCCGACCTATCAGACATCCATTTTGCCTAATGGATTAACTGTTGCTAGTGAATCGATGCCAGGTACCAGAACGGCGACAGTAGGTGTTTGGATTAATGCTGGGTCTAGAGCAGACAACCCCAAAAGTAGTGGAACTGCTCACTTTTTAGAGCATTTGGCGTTCAAGGGAACACAAACAAGACCACAAGCAGCTTTAGAATTAGAAATTGAAAACATTGGAAGTCAAATCAACGCTTATACATCCAGAGAGAACACTGTTTATTATACCAGATGCCTTGCATCCGACATAAAACAAAACATTGATATCTTGAGCGATTTATTGACGAAATCAAAATTAGAAAACAGAGCTATAGACAACGAAAGACATGTTATTTTGCAGGAAAGTGACGAAGTCGACAAAATGTACGATGAAGTGGTGTTTGATCATTTACATGCCGTCGCCTTTAAAAACCAAGACTTGGGAAGAACTATATTGGGTCCAAGGGAAATGATCAAAACCATAAACAGACAGGATTTAGTGGATTATATCACAACAAATTATAAAGGCGATAGAATGGCTCTTGTTGGTGTTGGATGTGTAGATCACCAAGAGTTAGTGAAATTAGGTAAAAATTTTTTTGGAAACATCGTAAAGTCGGAGGAACCTTTTAATCAAAGTGGCGGTACTTTGCCATTATTTTATGGCGACGAAATCAGAATTCAAGATGATTCTATGCCTACTACACATGTAGCATTGGCTGTTGAAGGTGTCAGTTGGTCAGCTCCAGATTTTTTTGTAGCCTCAGTTGCAAATGGGATTGTGGGAACATGGGATAGATCGGTTGGTATTGGATCCAACTCTCCATCGCCATTGGCTGTTACTGCTGCAACTGGAGGACCAGGAAAAACCCCAATTGCAAATTCATATATGGCTTATACAACATCCTACGCAGATACAGGGTTGTTGGGCGTTTATTTTACTGCCGATAAAAACGCAAATCTAAAATTACTTGTTGATGCAATTCAAAAAGAATGGGGTAGGTTGAGTAGAGGAGACATAACCGATGAAGAGGTAGAAAGATCGAAATCACAATTGAAAGCCTCATTGCTCTTGGCATTAGATGATTCCAGTGCTATTGCTGAAGATATTGGTAGACAGGTTGTTAATACAGGCTATCGCTTATCTCCAGAGGAAGTTTTTTCACGAGTGGAATCGATAACGAAAGATGACATTGTCAATTGGGCCAATTATAGATTAAAAGGCAAACCAATAGCTTTGGCTGCAGTGGGGAACGTGAAGACCTTACCTTCACACAAAGAAATCAGCGAAGGAATGTTTTTCTAGTTTGTTTATCTTGTACATATCAAAAACTACTCACTAAAGACTAATAAGCATACCTTGAATATACACATAAATGTACTTATATATAGTTACACGGAAAACTTTCTTTTATAGTGATTTCTGTGTTAACATATCTACCGCAGGGGAGGTATTTTCGTTATTGTCATCGTCAACTTGCTCTGACTCTACCACACCTTCACGTATCAATATGGACTCACTAGGAACGCGTTTCATTTTTTCAGCAACAGGAAACAATTTTCCAATATTGTCTATCCATCTTCGTCTCTTTTCCAATAACGCTCTCAACCCACTATTAAGTGCTTGTTGTTGTGGCGTTACCACGTCCAGTCTTTTCTTTTTACCCTTACCCTTAAGTCTCTTCATATAAGCCAGGTCTACTTGTTTATCAAGGTCTTCAAGTATTGCGCAATATTCCTGGTATGCAATATGCTCTTCAACCAAAGGAATCAATTTTTTTCTATTGGCTCTATTTCTGCTCGTTACTTCTTTCAACTCCCTTTGTAGCTTTCTAATTTCCGCACAAACTTCATCATCCTCCTTATTCTTGATCCATTCGTCGTTATCAATAATGCTAGCCGATATTTTTTTTGCAGCTCTTCCATTTGCCTGCTTCGCTTTAGGTTTGGATTCTCCAGTAGTCGGTAAATTCATAAAGATTCCAATATATTTTAGTTCACGTTTGAGCCTTTCTTCAATTGTCTGAAAATCGTTTTGCTCTGCCGATAACTTATAATCTTCCTCACTGTTCAATTGTGTAGCAACTTCCTCCTCAGCCAATGATGATTTGCTTGCATCTTTCGTTTCTGACTTGGAATCATTGGCTGGTGCATCTTCTTCATCACTTAATCCGCCTTCTCGGTTACTTAAAATAGCAGACAACAATCTATTGGAAAGCGGCCCACACGAAATATCTTCTGTGAACAATGCTTCATCAGTCAACCCTTCAATAGACCCCTTTGGTTTATAAGAATCAGAGGACGGCTGCTGGAAGGCTGGCGAATTCAATTTTGAACCGAGAGTGGAATCCTCTTCCGACCAAAGATCCGCATAAAATTTACCCAATTTCGGTATTATAAACGGAGTAACATCTGCATCATAGCCTTGCTTTTCAAACCCAGGGGGTACCACATTTCGCTCTTTTAGAAATTTTATATCTTCAGTCAGATACGGTCTAAAATAGGATTCAATATAGGATTGGAAAGTAGTGAACTGCACCTGGTTGCTTGGTGGTTTATTTTTGGAAAAATCGATATTTGGTATTTCCCCAGGTAATAAATCCTGCAAGTCTCTTTCTGGATATGAAGCAACTCCATATTTCTTTTTCAAGTATTCTCTTCCTTGTGTTTCCAAACCATTGTTTTCTTCGGAAAATAACCCAAGTTCTGCAATCGCTGACGCAGATAATGTCTGCGGTTCCACATACTCTGATTTTGGATTCTTTAACCTAGTATCGTTGTCTTGTGTAAAATTTCCTGTTTGTACGGGTGGTATGGGGTCGTCTTTCGAATTGAGGTTTTCTTTTTCTTCCTTCTCATCGAGCTCATCTTCAACTTTTCCATCGGCTTCAGATACTAGATCCTTTTCTTCTTTGGCATCAGCTTCTTTCGCTGCTGCAACAATTTTGCGTTTCTTTGTTGCGCTCATAGGCACTTCGTCTTCATCGTCCTGGTGTTCTGGTGTTAATTCTTCATTTTTACGTTTTTTATCGTTTTCGGAAGTTTTTGAATCACTTTTGATTTCACTCTCCTTGATAGTTCGTATTTTATTTAGCACATCACTATCTATTGATTCCACCTCGTCTAACTGGTTCCACAAGTTTTTCAACAATTTATTCAAATTGGTTAATGTATTGATATTTGGTATCGTCCGAATGGAATCGCCATCAAGCAAACCAACAGAGGAATCATATGTCAATTTCAATTCATTGATTATATCGTCCAAAGTAGTAAACACAGAGTGCGCATCAGTCATGGTTTAGAAAACGTGTTTTTATAGTTGAATTCTTTGTAGCTGGGGTTGCCTTTTAGATTGGTCTTTTATTTTTCAGATATATTTTATTTTATTTTTTTTTTTTGTTGTTGTTTTTTTTGTTGCTTATATCAGATTTCTCGGTCAAAGTGCACACACATTCAACCTTCGTTGCTCTACGTGATATCAATTCCGCCTTTTTAAATATTTGCTTTTGCAATAATTATCTTTCACCAATTGTATATACTTACATCGACAAAACTATTTACATTTCGAAAATAAAGAATCATGGGGAAATTTTTCGAATATATTCGTTATCCTTTGCCTTCTCAGTAGCAGCAACTAATTTCTTTACAATGTCATGTCTTTTAATTGGTGCATCCTCTGGTTTCTTCCAGTGTTCTGGGAAGGATGGAACAGCTTTCTTTGCCAAGATTTTCATATGACTCTTTGACAATGGTATATCGCTGTAGTCATCCTTGGACAAATCTTTGGCTTCTGTGAGTAACTTATTGAAAGTGTCAACCAACCAATTGACATTTTGTGCAGCCTCTGGATATCTTTCACTTTTCAACTGAAATGTATCTTCATCATGATTAAACTTGTCACCTGCCAACACTTTAAATTTATGTTGTTGCTTTGGATTCAAGTTTAAATCACGCAAACTCACTTTTAATGTCACTTTTCTGTTATGTGCGCTTGAAGTATCATCTGTAAAGTCAGAATTGTAAGTCAATCTAATCGGTGCTTCTGTTCTTGGTCGTGGTGTGTATGGTTGTCTATATTTTGCTAACAATGGTGCCTCATAAGCAATTTTTCTCGTTAATTGTTCTATTCTTCTTCTTTGATGAGGAACCGCACCAGAATTGATCACATACTGATTGCTCAACTTTTGTGGTTTTCCTCTGTCTTGCATAGGAGTGTTATTCATTAATCGTTCTTTGAAATTTTCAATCTCGAAAGCATAATCTAAGGGAGGTTTATTAGGAACCAAAGACGATATTGTAGACAAAATTGCTGTTCTTTCTTCATCAGTTGGATTGTATGCATCTCCCATATATTCCTTTCTGATTTTATGTAATTCAAACACTTGATCAGCTGGTAATCCTTTCCAAGCATGTGGATTAAGAAAGAGTGGACCTTGGAAGGGTTTCTTCATCGCTGTCTGAGCCGAAGAGTAGCACCTGACTAGTGACACGGATCTTGAGTAGATGCTCATCGTTCTTGATCAATTTTCTTTCCTGGTATGATGAATACTGACGAACAAAGCTAGGCAACTCGTAAAACATACAAACGAAAATTTTTTTTTTCTCTCTTGCTGTTTAACAAGCGTTTGATACCTATTGGTCAAGATTTGTAAAACTCCACACTACTTTTTGTTTCCCTTCTTCAACTTATAGGCAAGAATACCTTAGACAAGAGAGTACTACAAAACACTTGATACTATAGACATTTTTCATTATAGGCATACGTACTAACAGTGGTTCACATTGTGACGACTCCAAGAGAAAAGATACTTAGGTACTCAAACCTCTTTTTTCACTTCAAACAGCTCACCAGTAACTGTCTTCCTTTTCTTTTGTGAATTCAAAAGCTGAGATTTCACCCTTTTCTTTGAATTCCCTTCTTTTTTGAACTCCTGCTTCACTTCTGTTTCCGATTTCACCGGATTTGAACGTGAAGTTGATTTGGGTTTATTCTGCCCTTTTTGGGCGCTTAAGAAATAGCTAAGGGAAGACTGCTTCTTGACATTTATCTTTTGGATCATATTTTCGCCATCATTACTTGAGTTACCGACCTCCTTTGTAACCTGATATGCTTCGATATCAGTGTATGCTTGAGTCAAAGTCGAATTCAAAACCGTTTCAACAAATTTATCGTTCCAATGTATTTTGGGATCTAACCAATCATACCAAACCTTCGTTCCGGGTGCAATGAGCATTGGTTTCCTAGTATGTAGCCAAGACATATCGTTAGCATCTTCCTTTACTGCCGGAACAGTAATGATTGTAAATGTTGATAAGTATTCACCGCTGACATTTTGATTTTCTGTATAATTGTAATTATGCGAATAGAATCCAGCTAAAAAGCACAATGGAGCTGTTGTGGAATGAACAAAATATGGAATTTTGCCCGTCTTTGTTTTCATCCATTCAAAATAACCCTGTATCGGAACTACACACCTATTATTTTTGCATGAATTCCAAAGTGATTTTGCTTGTTTCAACGACTCACGTCTGCAATTGAAATACTTGGCCTGCATTCTCCCTAGTTCTCGGGAATATTTACTTCCTTCCTTATCAGTCCCTTTGCCGACAGGAGTCGAATCCGATGGCTTTGCCCAAGATGGTACAATCCCAAACTTCAGAGGCTCTAAAATATATTTGGCATTGAATTGTGTACCAGACTCCGTCATATATATTATCAATGCAGAATTAGTTGGTGCAATATTGTATGATGGATACCAATCAGTCACTTTTGCCACATTCAATTGCAATCTCATGTCATCCTCTGATCCACGAATATGGAAATGATAATTTCCATCACCAGTATCGTTTTCTTGATGAATTTCGTTAGCTTGGTTATGTAAAACTGATCGACCGAATTCTTTTGGCAACTCGTTCAAAGCCTAGGTAAAAAAAGAAAAGGGAAAGACTGTTAGTAAACTTGCTAAAGCCAATTGAAACACCAGACGGTACATACTACCCCTAGAGCAAAACGACCACACATGTTGGTTTGAGTATATGTGGTTTACCTACAAAAAAAGGGGGGGGCAGCCGGGAGGTGGCTAGAAATGTATTATATGTTACGCGTAGAAATCTATGCATGATGGCAAAAAAAGCGTGATAGTATACGCAATTTCTATTTTTTTTCTTGGTTTCTTCTACTAATGAAGACAGAACTTACAAACTTATCATTTTTATCTAGAAGCCATTATGCTAAACACATATCATAGATCTTGTATATTTGATTCATCGTCGCCAAAATACTCCTTTTGAAGGTCGGGTGGTAGATTTTCATCAAACGACTTTCCAAAATTATCCGAGTACTCTCCATAATGGGTACTGTCATTTTCATCCAGATCAGTGGCATTATCAATAAAGAATTCTTTCCTGTAAGACTTTTTAAATTTTCTATAATCCTCCACTGCCAATTGAGCTCTCTCGTATTCATCATCTGGCACTGAAAGATCTCTTTCTTTACCTAAATGGGTGTCCTCCAATAACTTTATCGGGTCCATGCCATCAGGGAAATATCCTTGACGAACTTTACCGTTTTCATAATTTGGATTGTACTTGTACTTGTCGCCAAAGCCTAGATCTTTCATTAATTTGGTCGGAGCATTTCGCAAGTGTAAAGGAACAGGCAGTTTTGTTAGATCTGGGTTTTCTTTAATTATATTCTGAGCAGTTCTTAAAGCACGATAAGACTTTGTAGATTTTGGGGCCAATGCTAGCTTGTTGGCGCAATGGGCTAAAATGATCTCTCCTTCAGGCATACCTACGAATTCCAAAGCTTCTTTTGCAGCAATAGCAAATGGCAAACAGGAACTATCGCGAAGTCCTATGTCCTCGCTTGCAATCACTATCATTCTTCTCATTATGAACAATGGATCTTCTCCCCCTGATAACATCTTTACTAAATAGAACATCGCTGCATTAGGATCTGATCCGCGAACTGATTTATGGAATGCACTTATTATGTCGTAATGCGAATCACCATTTCGGTCGTAAAACTGATGGAAATCTCTTGACTTCATCAACGGTTTCAAGAGATCAGCAGATACCTTTATAACACCCTGTTTCTTCGACTGCTCATCATCGGCATTAACAGTACTCTTGAATTTGTCAGCTGATAAATAGGCATTTATAGTTTCAAGTATGTTCAATGCAACACGCGAGTCCCCCATACACAACTCAGCAATGTAATGATAAGCATCCTTTTGTAGTGAAATATAATGTAGTCCATACAAATTTTTCCTTACTCTATTGACTTCAAAAAGAGCTCTTGTTAGAATCTTGATTAACGAGTCAACAGTCAATGGTTCCATGACAAACGTGTGCATTCTTGACAACAATGCATTGTTCAAATTAAATGACGGATTTTCTGTCGTCGCTCCAATTACTGTTAATGTCCCCTTTTCTATAACCGGTAATAATAAATCCTGTACTGCCTTGTTGAATCGGTGTATTTCGTCAAGGAACAAAATCGTTCTTTGTCCACTCAAGTTTTTATGATTTTCTGCTTGAACGAAAACCTCCTTCAACCTTTTTGCATTACTATCAATTCCTGATAATTCAACAAATTTACAGCTTGTTGTTTTAGCAATTATTCTAGCTAGTGAGGTTTTCCCTATTCCAGGAACACCCCAAAGCAAAAACGATGGGATTATATCAGCTTGGATGATGTTCCTTAACGCGCCATTTTCCCCGACTAATTTCTCTTGACCAAAAAAATCGTCTAGAGATTTTGGCCGAAGCCTATGGGCTAATGGGATAGATGCTTGCCGTTTTAGTTCCTTAATCTCTTTTGCTTTCTGTAGGAATTTTGATTCCTTCTGCAGTTTTGTCTCCTCGATGTCATTCGCAAGTGGCTTCTCTTGAGTTCTACTCTGAGTCATGGCATCCTCTGCTATGGCTTTGAATTGCTCTTCCAATGGAATTTCCTTGTCTCTCTTTCTGATTTCAGCTTGTAATCGTTTCTGCTCGAGAAGTTTACTCGTCAAACTTGGTTTTTTAGTCTCAGTTTTCTTGGCCTTTTTCTGTGACAGCGAGGAGGTGTCTGCTTTCAATCCCAAAGCACTAAGCGTGTTTCGTTTCTTCAGTGCTGGGGTCTCTGCTTTCCCGCTTGTGTCTTCTGATGCCTCTTCACTGGGTGATTTTTTACTTTCCTGGTTGTCTAAACATGAATTTACGTGCTTGTAAAGTTGGGACACAGGAAATGATTTAGAGCATATTGGACATTGTTCTTCTTTGCTTTGAGTCATTATTCATTGCACAGTATAGTAACTAGTTATGCTATCTGTCTTCGTAAAGGAGGGAGGAGGAAAAAGGGATATTAGATATCGGAGACGCGATTGTGATCAAAAAATGAAAAAAAAAATAGATAAAAAAAAACAACAGCATAAGCTACAATTTGATTGCCTCACTTTTCGTCTCCGTCAAAAATACTATGGACCCCGATACTACTCAATACGATAAGGTGAAAGGAGAATGGTCCGAAAATCTGATAGATATCAAAAGCAATCTAAAAAGAAGTAAACCCTCACATTCAATACCGTCAAAAAGGGTCAAACATGATGTAGATTCATCGCCACTTGTGGAGGAATCCAACGAGGAAATCGCCAGACAGTACAAAAAATTCATAAATGCACCTAAATACGATCTTAATAGTGAAGAATTGTTTTGTGTATGCAGACGTCCCGACTTGGGTGAAATGATGGTTGCTTGTGATGGATGTGAAGAATGGTTCCATTTCAAGTGCATGAAAATCAATGAAAAATACTCCAACTTGATAGCCAAATACTATTGCAAATTTTGCGAATGGAAGGGGGAAGGTAATTCTCAATGGAAAAGAAAATGCCGCCTAGAAAACTGTAATGAGCCGATAGGAGAGAGATCCAAATATTGTTCGAAAGAACACGGAATAGAATTTATAAAACTGCTGTTGTTGGAATCAAAAACAAACTCCACCGATAGTCCCTCCTTACAAAACTTGGATGCACATTTTATAAAGGATGTTTTGAACTATGTATCAGGTGACTTTGATAAACTACAGCAAATGGGATCAAGTTTTCCAGAGTTGGAGGTAGTTAAGAACTATAAAAATGATAACACAGCTTTAGATGGATTCCCAGAGACTGTAAAAACAGATTTACAAAGGACAAATGAAAAATTGGATGCGTTGTCGAAACAGGTAACAAAACAAGAACAAGTATTAAAGGCATTAGTTAATACCAAAGACAATATAAAACATTTGAATGAAAGACTCACTAATATAGTATATGAAGACCTGTCTCTGGACAAGCAGACTTCGAAAAAGAAGAAAGGCGCTAGAGGCAAGAAAAAGATAGATATCTGCTTTTGTGATAAAGGCGACCAACTGATTGTACAACTGATCACTGATTCTGAAACTATCTTTGATGATTTATTGAAAGTTATAAAAGCCCGAGTTTTTGAGAATGGGGAAGCTGAGGAAGAAGACATGGATTGGTTTATGAACGATTTGTGTATAAAAGACAAGAAGAAGTGTGTTCGTCATAGTGGTTGGTGGAATCTATACTACGATGAAGCTGGCAGAAACTTGGAGCAGTTGCAGAGCAAGCTCGAAGAGACAATGGAACAAAAAGAATCCATACTAAGAAATTATTCTATCAGTGTATACGAATCTTAAATTTGGAGACTATGTTAATGTACATATATTTCTATTTCTTTTTCCCATTAATTGTGGCAACAATGGTTCTGCTATGTCTGTACCTTCTAAATTCACAAAGGTAGATCCCCTGCCACTGTCCAAGACTTAACCTGCCATTGGTTATAGGAATAGATAAGCTGACACCTATAGTACTACTTTTGATATGCAGAACAGAGTCATCTGGTCCCTCGGCATCGTGTAAATAGAAGTCTCCTTCCGGGGCAATTCTATCCAAAGACTTGTCCAAATCTGTTCTCACATCAGGATCCCAGTTTTCATTGATTGACAAAGCAGCACTAGTATGTTGTAAAAACAAATTCAAAATACCCATTTCATAATCCTTGATTTGAGGAACACTTCTGATAACGTCATCAGTGATAAGGTAACATCCTTTACTTTTTGGGCTTAATGTAAATTTAGTTTGATCCCAGGACATGGTTAATGACAATTGAGATTAACGGTTTGGCAAAAGTACAAACTTTAGTGGAAACGAAATGGTTGTCTTGAATGAAAGGAAAGAAGGTGATTCAAGGATTGCTAGAGTAAAGAAAAAAAACTAACGATTAGAAAAGAGCTCACATCAACTAAGCAATCAAACTCCTTTCTTACATGCAGTACACTGTTAGCTCTATCGTCCGTGCTACGTTGGAACAACCTAAGACATCATAGGAAGTTGGCATTGAAATATTTAGCTTTCAGCATTTCCAAGTAAAAGTTTTTGGTTTTTAATATGTAGTTTAATTTATTTGAAAAGGAAAGTTTATTAACAAATGAACGTTTTAAAGATAGGTGCTACTGTAGCATCATAGAACTATTAAAATACACAAAAATACCTAGCTTCAGAAGACAAAATACAGTAATTCAAAATCGATAATTTTGGTCGTTGATCTCAATGCATTATAGTATGTATTTATATATCGTTTTTAAGTTGTCTATTGTGTTTTGCAGCTATGGCAGATGGTTGAGAAGTTATATTTTTTCAGTCAAACAATTTTTTTTTTCAGTCTTCTTAGGGATGTGCGATGAGTTTAGGTCAAAAAAAAAAAATTATACAAGAATTACATTTTTTAAATAGAGCATTTCTTCTTCTTTACTAAATCAAATAATAATAATAATAATAATTGAAGACCATGCAGCTTGCAGTTCGTCAAGAAGATGCTGACATCTTGTTAAAACAAAAGAATGTTTTGGATGAGCTTGTTGTTGAAAAATATAGGGTCGCTGGTCAAATAACCCAGACTGCCTTAGCATATATCACATCATTGATAAACAACTCCTACCATTTACAAACATCCCCAAAGTTGACTATTCAGCAGTTGTGTTTATTAACAGATTCATTTTTATTAAAGTTATTATCCCGTCAATATGTTAACAAAGTCAATGAAAAAGGTATCGCCCACCCAACAACAATAAATGTGAATCAATTACTAAATGGGTTTTCACCTGAAATCGATGACGAGCGTGAATTCTTCTTGAACCAAGGTGACGTCGTGACTATAAGTTTAGGTGTCCACATTGATGGTTACACTTCTCAAGTCAGTCATACTTTGGTTATTTATCCACCATCTGCAGATGCCAAACCAGAGGGTCCATTATTGGGAAGTGATGCTGATGCATTATGTGCTTGTCATCTTGCAACTGAATCTGTAGTTGTGTTGCTTGGGTGTTCATTGTCTCCAGAAAAGTTGCCAGCTAATTTGAAAAATGTGAGTAACACTGTAACTGGCTCACAAATTCGTGAATTGGTTGATGCAATTGCTGATTCATTCAACTGTGTTGTTGTTCCGGGGTCCAAAATAAGAAGAGTCAGAAGATTTTTAGCAGGTCAAGCCGAAGGTATTGTTGCCGAACGTGATTTCAAAGGTGTTGTTTGGGATGAATCGCACCAAGAAGCCCGTTTGTTGAAACAATCTAATAATACTTCTACAGATTTGATTTTACTGGATTCCAATAAACCAGTTCAAACCAACAATTCCAGTGCCATTCCAACCGATGATTTTGTCGTAGTGCCAGGTGAAGTGTATCAAATTGATATTCGTATGACCGGCTTATCAGATGTCAACGAAATCGGTATTGTCACCACAGAAGAAATTGATCACTTCACTGGTAAAAATAACAAGCAAGACTTTAATGCCAAAAGTTCTATATTTATTCGCGATTTTGCCGTTACCCATCAGTTGAAATTAAAGACATCCAAAAAGTTATTAGGAGAAATTGACAGACAGTTTTCAGTTTACCCTTTCAAATTAGATTATGCCAGTAAGAACTTTCCTATAAACACAGAAAGTTCAGAAGATGAAATTAAACAGCAAATTGCTGCTATTGGTCAAGACATGAAATCTAACAGATTGGGTGCTGCTGAATTATCGAATCGTCATTTAATTCAACCAAAACCTATCCAAACTACCAAGTTTATTCCCTTAAAAGAAATCTTATTAAGTGCCAACCCAACCGGAAAGCATGGTATTGATGCTACTAAACCAGTGTTACCAGGAATGGAGATTCCCTTGCCAAATTTGGGTGTATCTTCTTTGAAGTTAAAGTCTTTATTGAAGACCGGAAGAAGTATCAACAATGTAAGAGAGTCAACAACTGTTGCAATTAATGAAAACAACCAAGAATTGATTAGATTGACTGGTGGTGAAGCTACTGCCAAGTCTAACTGGGTGCATTCTCAGTATAAATTACCAGCTTCATTAAACGAGACTATTGGTCAATTGGTGCAAATAAGTAAAGATAAAAGATTTGGTATAAAGATCAAGGAGGTGGTTCCCTACAAGGTGCAGCAATCTAACATGTCTGTAGAATCCATGCAAATAGATTAGATACTTTCTCCTTTTCTTTAAAAAAAAAATAAAAACAAAAATAGCTCGATAGATTACTTATTTAGAATCCTTTATCTATCGTCAAATTCAAATAGAGTCAATCTATGTATAACAAATCAAAGTATTTGTGTATTTTGGTAGTAAGGTAAGGTGGCGATGGGAACCTTAGACAACCGACTAATTTGCATTTTTAAATGTCCACCTTTCTACTCTTCCATAGTAGTAAGTAGTATTGGATATTCGTTTTGAATAATACAGGTGAGCTAGATGTACACCTATAGTCTATATCAATTAACGTGTCTGGTCTGATCAAAAGTTGTTAGTCTAGTATAAAGTTGAACCGGGGGACACGTCTAATTTCTATACAGTCAGGAGACATTTAGTTTATAAAGCCAAAGAGAACAAGAAAAAAAGAAGCTCACAAACAAAAAACAAATGTCGCAATGAAGCGGGCAAAAAAAAAGGCAAGCTAACAGTGACAAAAAAAAAGAGAGAGACATTATTGATTGGAAAAAAAAGAGAGGTTTTTTTTCTTTTCTTCTTTTCTCTCTCTCTTGTTGTTCTCGTTGTCCAACATTTTGAATCATAAACTACTCACTCTCTTTTTTTTTATATTTTTATTTTTCTTCTTCTTTTTCTATTTAGTTTTCGTTTTCTTACTCCTTTAGATTATTCAAAGAAATCCATTATCACATAGGTATGTTAAGGGCAGTATCATCTTGTAAGTTAGTTTATGAATGAATTGATTGCATAGAGAGGGTGGAATATTTTAATTTTGTTTTAAATAAAGATTCATTATGGGCATTTGCTTAGTCAATCATATTTATTATCCCCTTGATTTTAAACCACTTTTGATATGATTATTGAAGAGATTAAAAACAAAGCATCTACACAATTATCAGACTGGAAAATTACAGTTCAATTAGATATTATGAAAATTCCGGGCCTAAAAAAATTTCGATTGATTGATTTGCTTAAACGGGGAGAGGATAGACACCCAGCCTCTGTGAGGTTGAGTAGAATTCTTGCCAGTCTTTTTTTTTATGGTCAAGAAAAAGCGTGAGAGAGCAAATGTTGTTTATAGTTTGTGTTGTCAGTTTTTTTTCGGACCATTTCGCACGACTCACGAATATTTCGTCGGCTGACTGAGGCAAACAAAAAAAAATTAATACTTCGTAACAAGAACTTCAATTTTGGATTTTTTCCATACAATTTAAAAGGTCTTTTTTTTTTGTATTTCATTTCACATTTTCATTTTGAGTTTATTTTATTGAAATTGGTTGATTTGAAAAACTTTTATTATCTCAATTGCAAGTATGTGGGATCTTGAATTAAAAAATAGGTTTTTTTTGTTTGTTTGTTCTCAATTGGGGAAATCGATTTTCAAACTAGCTTACACACTTTAAAATGTGGCAACAGAATACTAACAGAATGAATTTAGTTTTATCTGAAGAAATACATCTCAAGTTACAGTCAAAAACATCTAAATACCAGTATTACTCATCAAAAAAAGAACAAAAATTATAATGCCAGCCTCCCGTGAAGATTCCGTTTACCTTGCTAAATTAGCCGAACAAGCAGAACGTTATGAAGAAATGGTTGAAAACATGAAAGCCGTTGCTTCCTCTGGCCAAGAATTGTCTGTTGAAGAACGTAATTTATTATCTGTTGCTTACAAGAATGTCATTGGTGCTCGTCGTGCTTCTTGGAGAATTGTTTCATCAATTGAACAAAAAGAAGAAGCCAAAGGAAATGAGAGCCAAGTTGCTTTGATCAGAGATTACCGTGCCAAGATTGAAGCTGAATTGTCTAAAATTTGTGAAGATATTCTCTCTGTGTTGAGCGACCATTTAATTACATCTGCCCAAACTGGTGAATCAAAAGTATTTTACTACAAGATGAAAGGTGATTACCACAGATACTTGGCTGAATTTGCTATCGCTGAAAAACGTAAGGAAGCTGCTGATTTATCATTAGAGGCTTATAAAGCTGCTTCTGACGTTGCTGTGACCGAGTTGCCACCAACCCATCCAATCAGATTAGGTTTAGCATTGAACTTCTCTGTTTTCTACTATGAAATTTTGAACTCCCCAGATAGAGCTTGTCATTTAGCTAAACAAGCTTTCGATGATGCTGTTGCTGATTTAGAAACCTTATCTGAAGATTCATACAAGGATTCAACTTTGATTATGCAATTATTGAGAGATAACTTGACTTTATGGACCGATTTATCTGAAGCCCCAGCTGCCACTGAAGAACAACAACAATCCAGTCAAGCTCCAGCTGCTCAACCAACAGAAGGTAAGGCTGATCAAGAATAGATTGTATGTAAAGTTTTAGTTATATTTCTTGTGTGAATTTAATTTTGTTTATTGTATTGTATTCATTTAAGTTCTTATCATTGGCTGTTCTACACCGTTTTTGTTTTTCTTTTTTTATACTATTGTGACTAAGAATCTCCAAAAAAGAATGGTTTTGGTTTTACGAGTCAAATGTCAAGTTCGAAGGAGAGCATTGGTGTTTATATGTATATTTAGTTTGTCGATTCAAATTTGAAAAAAAAAACTAATCTATTTGTATACTACTCTTTCGTGGTTTAATTCAAAGAACTGCGCTTGAGGCAAATAAATAGAAATTGATTTGCCAAAATTGAAATGACAAGATTGCAAATGGAAGAAATATGTAATATAAATGATAGTAGATTTCTGCTTTTGATTCTTGCAAAAAGAGTTGTGTACACTTAAGAGCACCTCTAACCGTTTATGATTCAAGACAAGTTTTTGCTTATGGAGAAGAGGGAAATTAACTTTATATTCCTAGGGAATAACAAAATTCATAGAATACCAAAGAATGCTATGAATTGGCAATCTCAGCAAAAGTATTCACATCGGAAGTATGGATCAAAATACAATACGCAGTCTATGCCGGGATTACATACACGAGCAGATTTCCTCGTCTAATTTTTTTTTCGCTTTTTTCTATTCTATTCTTTTGGTATATTTTTTTGTAGGGAGTGGCGGAGGGTTTGACTGTTTTAACTTCTCTTACATTAAAGACTAGTTATCAAATTCAAACCAAATTCTACAAGAGATTAGACACTGCAGAAATGTCAAATAAAAATAAGAGAATTAATATGGAATAAAGTGTTGCTTTTTCACCAATACTCTCTTATTTTGTTGTGTACATTCTTTTGTTAAACATTGATGTAGAAGAAAATTATTAACCGAAAGAATTACTTGGTGTATGTATGTATGTATGGTTGAAAATCAAAGTTTTGTTACGCGCGGGTGAATAGTTAAACAAATCACATAAATTGATTCAGGGTACACGCTATTAGTATTATTGTTGTTGTTGTTGTTAGCTACGAAAGAGAGAGAGAGGAAAAAAAATTTCAAATTTGTCGTTTTCGCTGTTTATTTTGGTGTTGTTGTTTTTTTAATTAAATTTTCCTGTCTCTATCCTTTCCCCTTTTTTTATATTTTGATTTCACTTTAATCAATATAACTCATACAATATTTTGATTTGATTTCAATAAAACGAACAATTTAAAGAAGAATGCCTGAACCAGTTGGTATTGCAAATTTGCCTAATCAAAGGTATGTTTATAGTTTTTGATGGAATTGAAACAATTTGATATCATGACACGTCACGGCACCTTTGATTCATGATTACTGTTATCAACATTGTTTTAATATTCCAATGGGATGTTCTTTGTTTTTGACTTCATTCTAGATTACTAACTATAGATTTTTATCAAGGTATAAAATCATTTCTAAAGAGGGTGCCACATTCACCATCATGGTGGCTGGTGAAAGTGGTCTAGGAAAAACCACTTTTATCAATACTCTTTTCCAAACCTCATTGAAACCACACCAAGAGCCAAGCCACAGACACAATAAGTTCACTTCTCCACATCAAACTGTTGAAATTGACATAGTTAGAGCCATATTGGAAGAAAAGAATTTTGAAATTAGATTGAATATAATTGATACACCTGGGTTTGGTAACAATGTTGACAATCATGATTCTTGGGTCCCAATCATTGATTTTATTGATGATCAACACGAATCTTATATGAAACAAGAACAACAACCTTCAAGAACCGCTAAAAAGGATTTGAGAGTTCACGCTTGTCTTTATTTTATTAGACCTACGGGACATTCTTTGAAACCTTTAGATATCGAGATTATGAAGAGATTGTCAACCAGAGTTAATCTTATCCCAGTTATTGCCAAGGCTGACACTTTGTCGCCACAAGAATTGGATATTTTTAAAACTAGAATAAGAGAAATCATTGAAGCTCAAGACATTAGTATTTATACTCCACCATTAGAGTTGGATGATCCTGCTAGTGCTGAACATGCAAAGCAATTGATCGAATCAATGCCATTTGCTATAATTGGGTCGGAAGAAGAAGTGGAAGTTGGACCAGGTCAGTTTGTAAGAGGTAGAAAATATCCATGGGGTGTGGTTGAAGTTGAAAACGATCAACATTGTGATTTTAAAAAGTTGAGAAGTTTGCTATTAAGAACGAATATGTTGGATTTGGTTTTATCTACCAATGAATTACATTTCGAGACTTTTAGATCAGTTAAGTTGGGTGGTGATGAACAAGAAAATGGTGAAGAGAATGGAACCGAGGAATTAACTAATGAAAAGGGTGAAGTTATTAAGAAACCATCAGGTTCAAAGAAACCAAGAAGATTACACAATCCGAAATTCAAGGAAGAAGAGGATGCGTTGAAGAAGTTCTTCACTGAACAAGTTAAAGCTGAAGAGCATAGGTTCAGACAATGGGAGACTAATATTATTAATGAAAGAAATAGATTGAATCAAGACTTGGAAGAAATGCAATCGAAGTTGAAGTCCTTGGAAGAACAAGTTAAGAGGTTGCAAATTGCTAAACGTTAGGATGACGACGATGATTAACATTTTTTTAGTTTTTTTTTTGCTAGCAATATATTACTTCCACTTAATTTCTGTTGTTTGGGTTACCTTCTGTTTTTCTTTTTTTATTTTCTTGCCATTTATCTACTTTGTCATATAAGTATAGTCTTTTTTTTTCTTAGAATTATTTACAAGATACTGTTAGTTGTAACTATTTATAGTAAAGTATTCTATACAAGACATGTGTCTGAATGTTTGCTTTGCGGTGAGTTAAACAAAATAGTAGAGTTTCTTGTTTTGGTAACTTGAATAAAGAATCAAACAGAAAAAATGATTGCCCTAACTTGTGGCTATCGACGGTAATTGAACTTTTTTTTGTTTGGTTTTTTTTGAGTTTTTTTTTTTTTTTTTTTTAGTTTTTTTTTAGTTTTTTTTTTTTTTTTTTTCATTAATAGAATTTTCAGTTTTCCTTTAGTTTTAACAAATCTACATATCAGTTTGACTATTCCATAGAGAGAATTGGGCTCTCATTTATTGGTTTGTTGCGATAAAGAAAAAGTTTATAGTTGAACTTGTATTAATGTCAATTGTCGAACCAGAAGTTGCCGAGTCCACCGGAGGTGATGCTCCCCAAACTTCAGTAAAATCACCCGAACCTTCATATCAACAACTGTCACAGGCTCAAGGAAAGTATAAACGAAATTATCGGGCTTGTTTGAATTGTCGTCTTCGTAAAGTCAAGTGTGATTTAGGACCAGTTGATAACCCCCACGATGGGAAATGTGCACGTTGTCTTCGAGAAAGAAAGGACTGTGTATTTGTTGAAAGTAAACGAGGTGGTACTACAAATGTGGTCAATGGGAAACGCAAAAGGCAACGAACATCGAGTAGGGCGATGAGTAGACTGGAAACTCAATCTCCGGATTCTAATAATGTTTCTTCAACTACATCAACCATAGCATCACAAAATGATAATACAAATGTACCTTTGATTAACATGTCAATTAACAATATAATGCAAAAATTACCTGGTGTAGAGAGTATTCTACCGAAAGACAATACCAAAAATCCTCCACATTCTGCTTTTTCAAATCCGTCAACTTCTTCTCCTTCGTCATCATTATCATCAATGCCAATGGGACAACCACCACAGTTACCGCCCATATCTAATAAACTCTCGATCCAGAATCAACTGTTACTGGCAAACTCAAAGTCTTTATCGAACGAATTTGCAACGATGGAAAGTGCTTTGGTATTTTTAGCTAACGCTGCAGGAGAGATTGCTAAAGCTGATGAAAGAGATAATATTGATGCTCAATCGAAATATGACCAAATAGAAGCATCATTATCTGGTGCCAATAGTCATCGTGTTAGTATAGATGAGTCCATGATTCATCAACAACAGCAGGAGCAACTGCATCCACATTACCAGCAGAAGCTGCAACAAAATCATCATCATCATAAACCACCACAACAAGAACTCCATCATCTGCAACCTTTGAATATCCCTAATAATGCACCTGAAAGTTTCACTAATAATCATCGAATTCAAACTGAACAGTCAAATATCCCACCATACATCAAACCTACAACCTCGCGAAGAATGTTTGTGCCACCAGCAGAAAGTGGGAATGCTGTTAGACCAAAAGGTTCGAATAAATTGTCTAGTATAGATTACATTGGTCCTGCACCGAGAGGAATATTGACTGAAGACGAAGCTAAGCGATTGATCAATTTGTTTTTTGCCACTATGCATCCATATTTTCCACATATTCCAAAATTCCTTCATTCACCTAAGGTTTTATCAAATTATCCTATTTTACTATGTGCCATATTGACGATTTCATCTAGGTATCACCCATTTGAAACAGATATGGCCAATCAAACTAACGGTAATGGGGCGGTTCCCAGACATATAGAAGTTCATGATCGTTTATGGTTATACGTTCAAAGATTAATTTCTCAAACAGTTTGGGCAGAGGCAAGTACAAGATCCATTGGGACTGTTTTTGCATTTTTGTTATTTACAGAATGGAATCCCCGAGCCATTCATTGGCGGTGGTCAGATTATGCAAATAAGGCTGAAGAGATCAATGACACTGATCAACAACAACAACAGCCACGACCACATCAACAGCAAACACAAACAAACTCCAATACCAATAGTTCAACAGCATTGTCGTCTGCTGCGGCTGCCCCCTGCCACAGCGTCTACGGCAGCAACTACTGCCAGTGTCTTTGGTCAACCGAATGATGAAAATAATAGTGGTCTTGCTGGACTAGGTGCAATGCGAAGAAGTCATAGAATGGCATGGATGTTGATTGGATCTGCAGTTAGATTAGCTCAAGATATGGGGTTTATGGAAATTAGCTCCAAGGCGTTTCTAGCCACGCATATAGCAGAAATTAATGCTGTGATGAATATGTCGCGTCGATCAATGCTTGCCAATTCTTTGTCAGAAGTTGATTTGGATGAAGATGAAATTACTGTGGAAGACATGGAGCAAGCCGAAGAAAAGGACGATGATTCTAAAATCATGCAAATGAATGAAGAAGAATTGAAAAAAATATCGACCCATCATGTTTTGAAATTTACCAAATCACAGAAAGCCACGATTGAATTATTGCAAATCATGTCATTAGGACATGAATCATTCTATGGATATAAAGCTCAATTGGGTCAATTAACACATCGTCAAACGTTATCAGTGTTGAATATATTAAGTCCGTTGATTAATAACTGGGGTCGTAAATACAAAGAATTTTTAGTACCTTCATCAACAACAACAAATAACAAGTTGGTTAAATTGGCACCTAATTTGCCACAACATTGGTTGGATCCTGAAAGTAAGATATGTCGTGAAATTGCCGATACCATTGAACGAGAAACATTTATAATTGAGTTTAATTATGTTAAATTATATATTTATTCCTTAGCATTAAATCAATCCCCCAAGTCTATGCTTGAAAAAGGTACCAAGATAAAGCTAGACGAGTTATCGAAATCAGCTAAATATATTGAGCAAGCATTCCATGCTGCAAATGAAACATTGAATGCTGCTCATAGGATTCATCGATTTAAAATGTTACGATTCATGCCTGTTAGATTATTAACCAGATTTATTAGAGCGGCAGCATTTATAGTACGATGTCATTTGACCATGACGGCACAAGAGAATATTTCTTTGTCTGTTTCAAAAATCACTATTGATGAAATTATCAAATCAACTCATCGAGCAGCGATGACATTAAGAGAATGCTCACCGGATGAATTGCATTTGCTTTCTCGATATTCAACTATCCTTATGGTGCTATATTCAGAGATGAAATCGAAACGGAATCGAAAGGAAGAAGTTGATGATGAAAATAATGAGTCTGCTGTAGTTACAGAAACCGTTATGCAAGATAATTCAAGTGGTAATGCACTGGAACCTAAGCAGGTACCTGGAGGCTCAACAGTGAATGCATCAGGAACACATTTTTTGTCAGCTTCTTCTGGTGCTTCTAATAATGGAATACCTGGCATGGGACAATCAACAGCAACACAACAATCGCAGCCGTCACATACCCCAGTTGGTTTGACCCCAGGCACTTACAACAACAGTCATAATAATTCTGGACCCGCAGCAATTAATACTGGACAAATGGAAATGAATGAGAACTCATCGTTTCCTTCAGTGCCACCGCCCGTTGAAGATTTTGATTTTGATTTCAATATTGATGAACTTTTGGGTGACGGGTTTCAAAATATTGTTGACTTGTGGAGTTTTTTGAATTGAATTAGTATTGATTCCCGGCAGAGGTTGTTTTTGTTTTCTTTCAATATCTTTGAGTTTTTACTACTAGTGAGTATTGTATATCTTACACCCATTTCTATGTACATTCATATATGCTTAATAAAATGGTTATAGTAATGATGCAAATGGAAACAAGAGTAGCAAAGCAAGATAAAAGTATATAGATTGGTAGTATCATATTAATTGTTCACGGTTAATTTGATTGAATCAATATTAGAATCGAAAAATCAAAAGAAAGACTCCAGAGTTGATAGTACCTGTTTTTCGCAAAACTAGTGGTGTGATTGTATCAATTTAGATGTCTTGATACTACAAAAGCTTTAGATATTGATAGGTTTGGGTTCATTGCTAACACCTGATCTTTAAAGAATAGGCAAAAGCCGAGGGCTAAAAACAAGTTTTAAGCCAAATTGATGCGAAAAAAATATGAAAACTATGTTACATAGCAAACAAGGCGCAGTATTCTGAAGCTTCGTTCTTTCAAAAATTTTTTTTTACAGTTTAAATTATATGAATCGTAATTTTCACTAACCATGTATATTTCAGACATAGAGAAAAAGATAAGAAGATAGATGGATAGGGAAAGGGCGCTCACTTTTAGTATTAATTAGTTAATCCACAGTTCTCAACAAAAATTTAAATTAGAACTAAAACTAAATTAAAAAATACTTGTTTTGTTCACTAACCATGCGAAGAAATGAACTATCGCTAAATTAGAATCCCCCTTTCAACTCCACTCCTCTTCTTTCCACCTTGTTCAACAACCAGCCTTTCTTTCTCAATTCCCCACGATTTAAGAAGTATAAATTTTCTTGAAAAATCAATAATCTCAAATGCATAGAAAGATTGACTATTTACACTAAGAGGGGGAGGGGGTGACAGAGGGGTAAAGGAAACAAAAATGGCTGGCTGGAAAAATCGATTGATCAAAATAGCTTGATTTGATTTGATTTGATTTGACATGAAATTTTGATTTCGATTTTGTACCGTTTTGAAATCCATTTTACAGGTTATATACACTAATGGCTTGATGCATGATGATGTTAAAGGTTTAAAAGTATTATAAAACGCTAATAACCTTTTTTGAAAAAGGAATTGACTAATTTAATTAATTATCCAAATTGAGTAAAAATCAAGAGTTTTTTTTCTAAACCTTGGTTGTTGAAGGTAGTGGTTTGCCTCTTTTTTGTAAAATCAAATACTAGAGGATTGAAAATACAAATCTCTAACATTAGTATTCTTATTGTCATTGTTGAAGTCAAATCTCAAATGGATAACAATTGCGTGGGTGGCAGAAGAAGTCCTACTAAGCACATTATGGCGATATATTTCTAATGCTTGTCCCATTTTTCAAAGTGGCGTAATTTTGCATTTTGCAAGTTGTGTACCTTTTTCTATTAATTTTCTTGTATTTTTTTCCCGCCTTGGTCTGAAAAACTTTCTGCCCCCTAAAGCAAAGCAAGAATTCAATTCCGTTACTCAATTTCTTACCAGCACATCATAAGCTTATACCATTCTATAGAGTGGTGGTTAGCCTCAAGGGAGTTTTTTTTGATTAAGTAGCATGGACAAACAAGCCTAGAATCAATACTACTGAGCATACATCTTGTGAAACAAATCGAATTCGTACTCATACTGAACAGAGGCAAAAGTTATTATCAAAAAAGTCAATTTAAAAATAAATCCATGTCTCTATTAAGTACTTTTGCAGATAGATACCTAGAAGCATAATGACAATTGCAACACCGCCACCATCATCATCTTCATCACCTATAAATAAACATTTCTTTTTCAATTGCTTCGAATAAATCACAGCAAGCAAATAAACGCAACTACAGATTAAAGATAGAAGTATAACAATGCAATTTCGAAATCAAGATTGTACGTTAAATTTCGAGCACAAAGTGTGGATGTGATAAAGATAATAGAGTGGTGGTTGTGGAGGAGGTGGTGGAGGCCGCCGTCGTTGTCTAGTGGTGTATCACCACCAACTCCCTTTTTGCAAAAAAAAAAAGAAATCCGACTAAAATAGATTGCTTTAATTTAAGTTTATATGTATGTCTATAAGTATCTAATAATTTATTTATAGAAACCAAGTTTGCAATTTAACTCAATTGGTAAAGCATTATGAGTTGGGTCTCTCGGCAAAAAAAACAAACTGTAATAATAGAGTCTTGTATTTCCGGCCTACCCTAAATGGTAAGTATAACTAAGATTTTTTTTTTTCAAAATGGTTCCATATTTTTATGAAGAAAAAATTTCCCCATTTAACAATTACAAGTTGATTCAAAACAGGAAATAATTGCCAAATCTTCAACTCATATTTTTCATTACCAGCGATTTATGATTTTCTCCAGGACCTTAAAATGCCCAAAATCGTGTCTCTATTCTTCATTAATAACTTTGACACCACCATAATGAGCTATCCTTAGTGACATCTACACTAGAAGAGAATGCCATACAGTAGCAGTTTATGACAATTAGTTGAAGAGTGAAAAACTTCACTTTGACCACTCTCAAGTCCCATTATCTTGAAGCACATAAGAATCTCGTCAATGGTTGTGGTGCCATCTAATCGAGATTTCAAACCCCAATCCACACGAAAAACACAAAATCCGAGAAGATTAGCAAATACAGTACAATAAAAACAACAAGGTTTAGCCACTTGTGTTGTCTGTCATAGTGAATAATGAAAACTAACCTTATCTTGAGATAAGGAGAATGTTCAAATCGTTTAATAAGTATTATTATTCTCGTCAAATTAATTTATTTAGCTTGTGTTTATTTATTTTTTTTTTCACTAAATTCTTTGTGTTCGCTATGTAATTGACAAAATTAGGTAACCAATTTACCTTATTCAATGCTTTTCTATTAAATTTTTTTTTTCGCTCTCTCTCTCTCTTTTGCACCACCTCTTTATAATGTAACAAAGCCACAAATCTAATCCATCACCAAAACATAAACAAGTTGAAAAACGTATTGGAGAGGAAAGATTTGAAGCGCCTTGCACAAACTTTCAATCATCATCAAACCAAGAGACAAGCAAGTCAGATATCAAGCAAGGAAAACCATTCCTCAGTTTCAATTACTAGGACGTGACAAGATACAGGATCGCATACAGACAAATCTGTTTCAACTAGAACAATCCAAATGTATCAGAACATCATCTAGATTACGCTAATGCTACACAAAGTACTTTATAGCTTCACAGTTTCTTGCAATGCTAATAGGCGATATGTACATGTCCATCCTCATCATACATGTATATTAAACCATGTGAATTGCGTACCTAGTTTAAATTATTTCTTACAACGTTTGTCACGTGTCTCACTAGTACAAGTAAAAAAAGAAGAGAAATTGACGGGAACAAAGAATTGAATTACCAAATTTAGACATTTAATAAACAACATATTACATCGACTATTTTACTTTTCGGTCGAACAAAAAGTAAAGTCCCGCCCATTAAACCGGCTCTTCCTTAAAAAGTAGTAACAACAACAGCAACAGCAGCAGCAAACTAGTATGGCTGTTGACTAATAGTAGTAGTACGAGGTTTGTTACTTTCGACATCACCAACTAATTTGCTTTATCTTTCTTGCTCTTCGGGCCCCCGCCGCCTTACAGAGTTCAAACTTCTACACCATCTGCAATAATTTTGTTTTTTGTGACAATTTAGTTCTAATTTCCGTCTACACAGATGCATTAAGACAAATTTCTCATCACATACAATACTTCTTCAAATCAACTTTAGCTCGATAAAGAACAAATATAATTCATGTCTTACTATAACCTGATGGCCTCTTTCCTCTGAACATTACATCTAGATAATGGGTGGCTGATGTGGTGGGCACTGGGATTCAACGAAAAAAAAAATAAGGACAAAATTTTTATCTTTTGTTTTCTATTGGTATTGAAAATATGCTTAAT
>OBUW01000393.1_pt1 | contig 25419 bp, 11 predicted proteins | sample 1475761 | NCBI WGS metagenome assembly OBUW01 (sample SAMEA2579908, study PRJEB22360) | human gut metagenome | biome: human gut; feature: human-associated habitat; material: faeces | place: Denmark | collected 2008/2010
CTTAATAAACGTCTTTTATTGACCCGATCATTATTATTACAGTATTGATGAATTATATAGATTTACAATTATAGTAGTTTTTATCACCAAATTTTTTTTTGATTCTAGAAGCATCAATTTAGATTGCAACAATTTTAAAAGTTCTCCTTTTTTATTTTGCTCTTTGTAAATGTATCTGTTTTTTCCTTTCCTTCTTTTTTTTCATATGAAATTCGTGTAAAAATAAAACTAACAGTAATCATTGAAATTTCTAAAATAAGTAGTAGGTCAAGGATTATCAAATATCATTCGTTTTCTTTTGCTACTTCTTCTAAGCGGGCCATTCTCTTTTTAGGATTGTTGCATTTACGAGTAATACCACCATGATCAACATTATCAACAACAACAAAATCAGCAACAACAACAACAATTGTTACTAGAATTTAAGTTTTTAAATTCAATTAGATTTGTGATATAAGTAAATGTCTCACTGTAGAATTGCTATTTGTTGGTTTTTCTGTTAGATTAATAGGCATTTGCGAGGAAAGAACTAGTCCCGAAGCCACCAACCCCTTTGGTTCTCGTCTCTACGAATTAATCGAATTTCAGGTTTAAGATTAAGTCAATGGATTTGTAATTGTTGAAAAATAGTGTAATGATTTTTTAGTAAACAGTGATTAGCTAATATTTCATCATTGTAGACTAAACAAAGAAAACTATAGAAACTAAACATGGATAAGTTGGAAGTTTACAAGTTTACAACTGGTATGAAAATACTAAATTCCGACTCGTTTAGTAACAGTAATGAATAAACAGTGTATAATATCTACAATTCTTTATACATTTGTTGATGATAAAGAAAGGAAAGACTTTAATAAATTCCGTTTTTTAGTTGCAAATCTATATGTGTTTGTATTTGTCTAATACAAAACTATAGAGACGCTAAATTTATTAATAACAATGGGGCACACCAAGAAAAAAAAAATAGCTAAAGCCCAACAAACTGTATATAAAATTGCAGTCAAAAAGAATCATAAATACAAATTCAATAATTAATTGTTTGTCATTTCAATTGCTATTATCTATAATATCTAAAAAGGGAAAAATGGCATTGACGTGGGACAGCTATTTCTTTTCTCTTTTCTTTATTTGATTTCTCCAGCATTGGTGCATTGTTAATATCAACAATCATTTTACTAGTCTGTTTGTTTGTTTGTTGATTTTTATAACTATCTTTATTTCTTGGTGTTAAAATTGGTTGCAATTGATTAATAAAGAGATATGAAATACAATAAAAATTAGTCTCTACTATTTCATTCTTTGTTCTTCAATTCATATCATTGAATAAAGGATGTCTATACAAGAAGAAAAAAGCAATACCAACAATATAACTGAACAAACACTCATTATAAAAATCTAGTTTGTTTTTATTTTGTGGTGTAGATTAATAACTAAACTTTTTTTGGGGGTACTTGGAGTGGGTCTAGGCTATTGTCTTATTGTATTATTATTAGGAATATACTTTTTGTAATTAGGTAATTATTGACTCTTAATTTTTTTCCTCCTCGATTATCAACAACAAGCACACAAACCCTGTCATTCCTTGTCTTTGACTTTTGACTTTTCGTTCCCCTTACTTCATTGTTTACCCTTATATTAATAGTAATTTGTTTCTATTTCCGAAAATTTACTATGTGTCAATCATGTGCTCAGAGCCTAGGATTTGTTTAGTTAGTAATATCTCTTAATCGTCGCCACATTCACCACCATATCCTGTATCTAGACAATATAAAGGGTATTGTTCAAGAAAATTGACGTGTATAGATCCAATCTGTCTAAAAAATCGTGGGTGTCTATGTGTTTTTTTTTTCTTGCAAGTAAGTTTTTAATTTAGCCTCGGAGTTTATATGCATAGTTGTAAGAAATAAGCAAAAAAACGTCACTGTTGGCACATTAGTAATCAAAGTGGTAGCGGCACAAATGAGAGTTACAAGAAAAAGCAGCCATAAAAAGTACCTAAAGTGTATACAACTTTGTGGTGGGGGAAATTATATGAGAAACTAAAAAAGAAGCATTAGTTCAGGAGTGATGAAAATGATTAAAAGTGAATGTTAGTGGGGCAGGAATTTAGTTCAAGTTGGTCTACTATAACATTTTTCTTATTTCGTGTTTTAGTTGTAATTTCACGGAGATCACAAAACAAATCTGTTTATGTTCACTAAACTAAATAATTTCTAGTCTATAGTAGTAGTATTGATTATGATAACAGCTTGAAGTTTATAATCAATCTGGAACTAAAAAGTGTTTTTTGACTAAAACTGATATTGCATTGAATTAGTTTTTAAAACATTACGTCATGTATGTACAGATTAGATGCACACACAAAAACCAAATTTGGAGCATGTAAACATTTTAAGCTTTCTCTTTAAACTGTACAGTTGTTAAACCAATCACAGAATTAGCTAGTAACTAAAATTGATAGATTTCACACTACTCTTTCTTATCAGGAAGAGAAAATACTAATACTTGTAGGACCCATGCAAATGGAATTCATACTTTCATGCACGTTTGCTACGTATATACACATGCGCTTAAAGAGATCTGACCACTGACTATTGACTATTACTAACGTCAATCAATCAATCACTGAACTGAAATTACCGCTTATCAAACTAATCAGTATTGACAGAAAAACGAAAAGAGAAATTGCGCTTTATTGAATCAAGTTGAAATATTTGTTATCTTTGGAATACATGCATACATTCGTACAGATATCAATAAGAAGAATAAGAATAAACTAAAACAATAGTGGTGAAGTAAAATATTATTATTTTTCATGTTGGAAAGAAGTGAAAGGTAAAAGATATATGTTTGAAACTGTGTAAAACTTTTAATGGGTTTTTATTGGTGGGTTTAGTTCCTTTCTGAGTTTTAACATAGTTTATTATCTTATCACAGTTGAGAGAACTGTTTTCAAAAGACTGTCCTATTTTCAGTAATACAAAACAGGGGGGGTTCCCTTTCTTGATAAAAAGCATAACTCTACACTTTTATATAAAGTTAAATTTCATTGATGTCACCATTTACTAGTACTTTAAACTTCAATTATTTTTTTACTCTAATTTGGTTATTTTCTTAAAGTATATTTATGTTTTTTTCTTTGGACCTAACCATTACAATTAGCTTTTTGGATTTCAAATTGTGAATAATTATTCACTGAAGCTTATTTTAGAGTTTAATTAGGGAGGTAATGTGATAAAGAAGATACGTCCTAATTTCTGACTCGTACCAAAATAAATGTACAATATATTAGACTGAAATAAGCGTGCTGTGTATACTTGAATGGGTAGGAATCTTCATTTTCATCATGTTTACATATAATAATAAAAGCATCCTAAACGCATACTTAGTTTAAGAATACATAAAAACTATACTAACATTAAACTTTCAAGTTCAAGGTTTAACTTTTGGGGGACTTGACCAGGGATGTTTGTTTGTTGGTTCCATAAACACACATACTACCCAACAAAATTCAAGGTTTTGTTAGAATTGAGCACTTTTTCAAAATTTTTTTTTTTTCTTTTTCGCAATGATTCAAAAATGAGAGCAAATTAATTGAGAAATATGACTACGAGTCATAACCACACGAGGTTGGGTGTTTGATTATCTCAGTGTTTCAAATTGGTTACACACATCTCATGCCTTTTAGAATTTAAGTCTAGTTTATGTAGAACCGTTTCATGTAAAAAATTTCATTTACAAAAAAAAAAAAGAAAAGAAAAGCTACAAACACTAACCAAGTTTGTTAGAAGTTTTGGTTTTTAGTATTTTGTTGTTGTTATCGCCAACCATAATTAAGTATGATTAACACTTTCTTATTTGGTTATCACCGTTTTTGTGGTTCTTGCTGTGAAGGTTGCCTGATTTTTAAGGTTAAGTAAATTTTCAAAAACAATAAAGTTGTCTTTCTTTTTCCGTTATCCGTTTAATTATATAGGAGGTTTTTTTTTTTTTGGTTATGAGTATATTTCTTCACTAAGTAGACTAAAGATAGTGTTGAAATTTCAAATATAGTTCAGGTTTGTTGATTCGAAAAGCATTGCAAAAAGGAGATTTGGAATTACATGTAATTCAATTCTCATAACTAATCTGTGACTAAGATGGTGTGGTTTCATTGGTCGATAAGAGAGGAAATCAACAAGATAAGTACGGAGTTTTTTTTAATACAACTGAATCAGCCTTTTGCAAATGTCGTACTGTATTAGCTGGATAAGTGACGTAAGGTAATGCATCTTTTTTTTGTGAAATTACAAATCAAATCGGGGATATCTAATTATCGGAAATGCGTTTAAGTGGAAAAGATGGAATTGTGGGAAAACACACTGGTCAACGTGTGCAAGAGTATATGCATCATATTTTTCGTACTTCTTCAAACTATCAAATTATTAGTTCTCTCATCTTGTCATATCAATTTGCCTGATTTTTTTAATTAATTTTGACGTTATCTTTCTATTTACCAAGCCAAAGTAAATTAAGAATCAAAAGTTTTATACCTTAACCCCCCATATACTAATAAGTTCTTGGTAAAAACAATTTCACGTTCTTATCGGAAATATCATAATCAATTCCCACAATATAATTAGTTCTACTCTACTTTTAGTCAATTGAATTAAATTAGTTGAAATTTCTCCTTATATTCATATTCCAGTGTTCAAAAGAAAATAATAAATCAACCATAAAAGTTTATTCCGATTTTTTTTTGCACCTTGTTGGTTAGGAGAAATTGCCTACTTTTTAGCTTTTCACCAATTTGTGAATTTGCGGATGTTTTCCTTCTTCTTCTTCATTTTCCTTCTTCTTCTTTGAGGAGGGAAGGGACATTAATTATTATTCTATTATCTCCTCCCCCGAGCAATTCATTCAAGAAGAAATAATATCATCAAGTATTGCCGATACATAAGTTTGTGCTATAATAATAATTGTGCTGCAAAAAAGAAAGATAGATGCATATCCGGAAAAATAATAAATAATAACAACAAATATTATTTTATTATGCACAATTTTGTAAACTGCATATACATATGTATGCATTAACTGGATTTCCGGTTATACTTGACATATTGGAATGTTGGAATGTTAATCTAATCAATAATGAAATGGCTGAAACCAAATTCACTTAAACTGAGGAGTGAACAACACCTGACATTAACAATGAGCAATAACAAGATATATATTGTGATTCGTAAATATAATTCCGGGGGATTGTTAACTACATTTACTCGAATATAGAACCACGACAATATATTGTTTTGTTTATTCTAAGAATAATGAGGGTTTTTCCGACTAGTTTTTATTTACAATATGACCTGATCTGATTCTGGACTATATTTGCTGAAAAAAGAAGAAAACCCCAAAATTTTTAAGTATATTTTTTGAATTTTCTATGTTTAAAGAATCGATTCTAGGGAGGATGATGAAACTGTGGATACTGGTTAATTCTTTACTAATATTTGCAAATCCACCTCCTTTTTTTTCTGAAAAACTTCCTTCGTGTTAACGTTTATTTTTTATGACGTATTAGACTATTAATATTATAGTATAAACTCAAAACCCAAAAAATAGTCAAAAGTATACCCCTCAACTATTAAATGTGTAAGTCCAATAATTTGCTCAGTCGACATACTACTTCTTTCTTTCTTGATGATCAACGTAAACACTATTGCAGTTGCGTCAATTTAAAAGTTTATTTAGCATACTAATGTAATAGTGGTGATGGAGGTCGTGGGTTGGTTGGGAACGTGTCCCAACACTTTCAATTCGTCATATAATGCGCATAAATTTACATACTAAATTTACCATCGTCTGCTGCTGATCATCTTGTCTATCATATTAACCTTAACTACATAACGTATATCTGCAATTTGTTTTTTGCTCAAACATGCCTTTGACAAAAAAATATTTGAAGCTTCAAATGTAATAGCCCATCCTAACAAAATAAATTCCCTCTCTCTTTTTTTTTATTTTTGTGTGTATGTGTGTCAATATGACAAATCTGTCAATTTAGTATTTTTTTTTTTAAACCAACCTACCAATCTATTACTCGAATCTGTCAGTTGTCACCTCGGTACTACTTAATTCTTATTTTTATTTTATTTTTTCTGGGTCGATGTTGCAGTTTCCTGTTTTTGAAAGGTATTTTTCTCTTTTTAGTTCATTTTGACTCTACTACATATTCCAATAATCATAACCATAACATTAACAATAACCACGGCTAGGTATGTTCATAATTTTAAATAAATGGAAAAAATAAGAGAGGGTACACCCGCAAGCAAAACAAATTACATTGCGCTTATCTCGTCATCGTCGTCCTTATTCAATCATCAGTATTGTCTTAATCTCTGATTCAATAACTTTTTTTTTTTTTTAACAGTTTTTCATTGTATAGATTGTAGCGTATATGTACAAATAAGTTTAAACATAATAATAAGTGTCTAACAACAATTACGATTCATACATATTACGTATATGTATATTGTATAAATATAGATTATCATTTGGTCTTAGTCGGTGAAACAAAAGAAAAGCAATTCAAGCGAGTTTGACAGATGAAACTGAGTACACATTTCTTAGATTTTGATGAGCTGTACTTATATAAAAAAAAAATAGGAAGTTTTACAGTTGCCAAATACTTATTGTATACAATTACAAATCCGATAGAGGTGGGTAATGATGAAGCCAGATACAATGTTGTGGTTGTGGTAGTGGTGGATTGGTAGTATTCTAAATTGTAGAAATGAAACAACATCTCGATATCTCTTTTCTCTGATTGGTTTTGATTTCAGTTATTTGTGGGGATGGTTGGTTGGGTGGGGTTAATCCGATTTTCACCCTCTTTCTTGTTCTACCCCTATTTTTTGTAAGTATTTCCAAAAATAACTTGATTCTTATTCGTTTACTCGAGAATCTTTTTTGTTTGACTGTTGTTGTTGTTTTTTTTTATTTGTTTTTTATTTTTTTTTTTGTGTTACACATTTGGTTTTTTTTTTTTTTCGTTTAACTGGAAAAACTATCAACTCCCGGAAACGGGGATTTTTCCAATGTCACGACCAAGAAATAAAGTTCTTGGCTTAACTACGTACTTGGCTTAATTCTACATGCCAAGAGACACCCTAATAGTCCAAATTTGGTCTTCAACTGACGAAGAACATTTTTTTGCTCAACAAGTGATCCTTTAGATTCCCTGTCTAAACTGATCACCAAAAAAATGAAAACTATATATTGGAGTTTCTTTTCAAAATGAGAAAATCCCGCGCAATTCACTCGGTCCCGCGGTTTCACTGATTTTCATATTTGAAATTGGAATAAGACTTAGGAGTAAGTAAATGTAGAGTATGAATACAACATTGTGTCAAGTTGGGGCTAATCACAAGAAACTAAAAGAATTGAAGGGATGACATCGAACCGAAGAAACAAAAAAAAAAGGACAGGATCAAACCAATGGATCAGATGATAATAAGCAAGAGAATAAGAAAAAGGAGAAAGCGACGAGGCAATGGTTAGCCTAACAGACCTTAGTTAGCAATAAACAATAGTTATTTTATAACTCCTATCAAATAAAAATAGCAGCAGTAGGTTTGGTTTGGTTTGGTTTCTTTGTTTTGTACTTTCTACTCTTCCTTTTTGAGGTTTTGATAGGGTATTGATGCAATCAAAAAAAAAAAAAACTAAGCGTAAATAACAATAGTTAGTCCAATTTGATTGTTGCTTTTTTGAGCTTTTTTTTTTTTTGGTCAGGATAGTAATCTGTTTGTTTGATTGTTTTCAATTTCTCGGGTATAGACAATAGTAATATGAAGCCTATTTCCTTTTTTTTTTGTTTAAAATTTAATGCATTAACAATAATAATTATCATTAACAGTATTATCAACAACAATAATAAGGATCAAATTGCTCTTGTGGTTTATTTTTTACTAATTCACTTCTTATCTGCAAGGTCTAAACCTATTGAGCTGTAATAGCTCTTACTACAGAATCTCCTAACCTTTTGTGGGTTTTAGTGTAACTGGTTATGAAATATGTCAGTTGTTTGTGTAATATATGTCTATTTGTACAAAGATGGTTTGTATACTTTTGCTAATTTTTTTCCAGATAGTAAGTGCTGCTGCTTAACTCCTAAATTTAGCAACTTGGTCAGTTGAAGTTTTGTTTTGATGAGGGTGTCAGCCACTAGGTAACTACTACAGAGTGTTAGGAAGATAATGTGAGGGTGTTCGTAACTGCTGAGTAACACTAGCATAGCTTATATGTGGCTTAGCTAAGTAAGATAGGGAAATACTACACCCATATCTCTTAAGTTGGGCTAATGTTTGTGCTCCGATAACGGAATAATAATCTCAGCTAATAGGATAGTATTCATGTGTTTTGTAGCACCTACCAAAACGAAAGAAGAACGTAATAAGTCTTGATGAATAGATATAACATAGGGTAAGAAGAAATAATACAAACATTTAACATTGACAAACATATTAGCTCAAAGCATTTATGTTGCATTTTTGCTAAGGATTGGATTTGAAAAATATTTGGTAAAAAAACTCATTAAAAAATTGACTTATTGCTACCATGTTGCATTCAACTTTCATATACACACAATATTTCTAAAGCTATCATTAATAAATTAATAAACATACTTATAGCTCATCAATCTGTAGTAGATGACAAAGAACTACCAAATTTAAATAGTATTGGTGGTTTAATTGATAGCTGGACATATAATTCTGGTCGTGTGCACCCTAACAAAAATTTCCTTAACTCGTTTTTGATGTGTTGATTGAGAAACTTTTTACGTGGTTTGATCAGTATCAAAACAAAGAAACATCTTATACCATTACTTTTGATAGATATTCATACACCAAGAATTGTTTCCAACCATTGCTCCTTATTCCAAATGAGTCAAGAATTTGATATATTGAATGGAACCGATGAATTCCCCTATCCCACATCAATCATACAAACAGATTTCAAAAATTTCGATTCTGATAGTCATGAAATCGATTTATTTTTATATAAAAATTATCGATTTAGTTCGATTGATTCTATAATCAAAGAATTAACTGAATTATCGACCAATTTAAATCAAAATTTATTGGATTTAGTCAATGATGATTATCATGATTTTATTGATTTAGGTAAATCAATTAATGATGGGTTAGATTTAATTAATGCCATAGTTGAAGATTTGAAAAATTTTGAAATTGAATTAGTCAATTATTATAAAAAATTTCTGGATTTAGATAATCGTTTATATCAAATTTTACAAAATCGGAAATTTTTAAATAATTTGAAAACTTGTATCAAATTGAATTTAATACTTCATGATCAAATCACTGAATTTGATAATTGTATGAATAATCAAATACAGGAAGAGAATAATATCCAAGGTTTGAATCAATTGAAAACTTTGACTAGTTTATATTTATCAATTAATAATATTGAGATTTTCTTGAATAAGTTCATACAATTAGGTAATATTGATGATGTTAATAATAGTATCGACAATAACGATCACGATAACAACAATGGAAATCACAGAGTGAATTCTCCTTTCCATGACAATTATATAAATAATAAAATCGCATCGATAAAACTAGAGTTTAAGAGTTATTTGGATCAATTAATTAGAAAGGAATTGAAAAAGAAGACAAGAAATTCACAAATAATGATTGAATTATTAAACATTTATAAACTAATAGGTGAAGAAAAGAGTGTAATGAGTATAATAAGTAGTAAATAATAAACTAAAAGGGTTGATTGTTATCGGAGTGTGAATAGATATTTGAAAGATGTAGTAGATTATTTTGAGCATATGTACACGAACAATGTTATATGAGGAATGAGTGAACCAACCAAATCACGAGAATTTCTAATTGGGCATTAACTCTCTTTTTTTTTATTCAATTTTTTCTTCTGGGCTTGAAACTTCAAAACTTTTCTCCTTTCCCATATAAACAACTAGGTTCCTTAACCCAGATTACACAATCACATATATATATATAAATCATTGAATCATGTTGGGATTAGGAGGATACTTTTATGGAGGTAAACAATGGGAAAACAAAGAAGAAACCCCTATGCCTAAAGATGTCCCTGATGTTGCTGAAGTAGGAGCAACATCAGCACCATTATTATCAGCATCATATTATATTGGGGATAAATGTAAACCATTTAATGAGGACTTTTTATTATGTAAAGAAGAACACAATGGAGGTACTCTAGAATGTATGAAAGAAGGTAGAAGGGTGACAAGATGTGCCATTTCCGTATTGAAAGATATAAATAAATATTGTTTTGATGAATTCAAATTACATTATGAATGTTTAGAACAAAATAATCAATATTTTAGTCGTTGTCGTTCAAGTGAAGGGGTTTTAAGTAAATGTGTTTTTGATAATATGAAATTGGTTAAAAAAATTCCTGGTGTTGAACAACAAATTCAAGATAAGAAAAATCCAATTTATCCATCTGATCCAAATGATGTTAAAAAGACCGCAGAATTTTTGAAATCAAAAGAAGTTACAGCTGTTGAACAAAGTTAAGATTAAAAAGAATGTGAAATAATTTCAGAACGTTTTATTTATTCTAGAAAATCAATATTACTACATGTACATGTTTTGCGTTAAACAAAACCAATAATGGCAATGACTTACTACAATGACAGTTAAACTAGAATCCTAACAACCTTATAAATATTCTAACCTCCCATCCTACAAAAAAAAATAGAAAATCAAATAACCTTTTTTTTTATTCATTCTTGGTTTTATTACTAATTATTGGCATTGTATATTTTATTGATTAATGAACAAAGAGTTTCAGATTTGGTACAGAGACGATGTAGTTATTCAGTTTTATTGGATTGATTGAGTTGTTTGTAGAAGGAATAGTCCACCATTTCTGAGATTTAAACCCAGCAATTGAACTCCAAATCGAGTATAACTTACATGATTTGTTTTCATACTAACTCTCCAATTGTGGATATATTCCCAATAAAATTTAAAACACTGTATATCTCGTCTGTTTTTCAAAACTCATTTCAAAATTAGTATTATCGGCACTCTCTACTGAGCACTTTTTTTTTGTGAGTGGCAGAAAAAAAAACAGTCGACGCAAATGAAAAACCAATAACAAACTCATCTCATATATATACGTCCCACTCAATTGACTGATAATCCATCTTATTTTACAAACAGAATCAAAAAGTATCATGTTTGGAAGCACTAACAATACATCATCAGGTGGTGGTGGATTATTTGGATCTTCTAATACTGCCTCCTCAACGGGTGGTGGGGGATTATTTGGGGCAAATAAACCAGCAACAACTACTACTGGGTTTGGATCTCAACCACAACAGGGATCAAACTTATTTGGATCTTCATCAAATACAGGTGGTGGGCTATTTGGTAATCAACAACAGCAACAACAACAACAGGCCAATACCTCTGGTGGTCTTTTCGGTAATAAACCAGCTACAGGTGGAGGATTGTTTGGAGCACAAGCAAATAACACATCAAACACTTCTGGTGGTGGATTATTTGGTGGACAAACAAACAATACCACCAATAACACTGGTGGTGGCTTGTTTGGCGGACAAACAAATAACACAGCCAATAATACTGGCGGCGGGTTATTTGGAGGACAATCAAATACCACAGGTACTAATACAGGAGGAGGCTTGTTTGGAGGCCAGCAACAACAACAACAACAACAACAACAACTGAATACTACAACTAGTGGTGGTGGATTATTTGGCAATAAACCAGCTACTGGAGGAGGACTTTTCGGAGGTTCATCTACTACCGCAAACACAGGGTCCACTACTTTTGGATCAAATCAAGGAACAACTGGTGGATTATTTGGTAATAAACAACCAAATACTTCCGGAGGTCTTTTTGGAAATACTCAGCAACAACAAACGCAACAACCGCAACAGCAACAGCAACAGTCTTCGGGATTATTTTCTTCCAATACCACAAACAATGCCCAACCATCGTTTAGTTGGAGTCAACCACCACAATCATCAAATTCAACAGCTACTAATGGCAATACTAATCAAATTTCAAATCTAACCAGTGGGCCATTTGGGTCTAATACAAACCAACAAGTGAACAATAATACTTATACCTATACACCAGCAATAAATGATCAATTAACTAAAATTTGGGAACAATGGGATCCAAATTCTTCTAAATGTGCATTAAAGACTTATATCTATAATAAATTTAGTGATCAAGAAATCAATGTATTATTAACTCAACCTCGTCCTGCTAATGAATCAGCTGAAGATTGGGAAAATGCCATGATCGCAAGACCAGGACCTAATTATTATCCCATAAAAGTCAACTCCTTTAATGACGTTGCACAAAGAATTGAAACACAATTGGATTATGTTGCTAAATCAAGAGTTTTACTCAATAATATCAATCAAAATTTAGATAATTTGTCATCACAACATGATTTAGAAAATACCACAAGAATAATGAAAGCTAAATCAAGACATACTAAATTATCGAGAAGATTATTAAGATTAGCAACAATTTTAGCTATTGTGAAATTGAAAGGTTATCCATTATTACCAGAAGAAGAGGAAATCTCAAAACAATTTGAATTATTAACATCTAAATTGAATGACCCAAATAGTTCGATTGGTAAATTGAGTGATGTGTTTGCTAGATTAGCCATACTAAAAGAACGAGCAGAAGAATTTAATTACCAATGTGAAAATTCTGTCAATTTATTAAATAATACTTTGATTGAAGGTGAAGAATCTACATCGAAAAAGGGATCGGTAACTACTGCAGCAGAACAATCTGACAGTAACATTGAAGAAGCAATTCATAAACTTTCAAAAGTTTTATTGAAGCAACAAATGGGATTAAATTATTTGAATGATATTTTAGAAAAAGATATTGAAGCTGTTAATAAGATATCTAAAAAGTAAATTAGTTAGTTTTAAACCGATACTCAAGAAAGTTTTGATAAATATATACGTCTATTATGTATTGATCATTTCAATCTATTTATTAATCTATTTGGATTGGTTATGATTTCAATTTTATCAAATTTATGAAATTTTTGAAAATTGTGCCTTAGATTTACTCTCAATTTTTCATAATCAATCAGTACCTCGTCATCATCATCATTATTAGTTCCATTGGCATTGTCATTGTTTATAATTGAAATAAATGGATCGTCAACAGTACTAGTTGTCAAATTATATTTCCCTTTATAATTAGCGATAGATCTCTGTATATTATGATCAAATCGTATTTGTAATTTATAATTTTGAAAGTCTTTATTATTTTCAATATATGAATATCTAGGAATAGCCACTAAACTGGTCAATTTATTAATAAAATCATTTTTAATAGTATTGATGAATTTAGGATCGATTTCTTCAAATAAATGATTTTCATCAGGTTTAATTAATTTAAACCAAGATTCATAACGACAGGGACTATATATTGCATTTATGAAAAATCCATGATTTGAATTAGAAATGGTTTGAAAATTGTCTAATGGAGCCAATTTATGGAAATTATGTAGGAGATAATCTAATTCTAAAGATGTATTGGGAGGTGGTGTTATTCGACATGAAAATCCAATGGTATTTGCAAAATATTTCAGAATAGTTTTCGATAATTTCCCTTTATTTGTCATTGCAAGAGATATTTGGGAGTGTTCATCTAGAGATTGGTTTCAGACCTGTTGATGCGTATTTTTTTTTTTCTTGGTGATGTTTCAATTTTTACAACCATAACAATTTCTTTCTTAGAATTCAATATAGACAACAACACCTTCCCCCCTCCCCGGATAAACAATATATCTACAATGAATATATTAGACGATTTAGATGATGAACTTGATGAACTAGAAACAACTACTAAACCAAAAGTTAAAATACTAAATAAAAAGAAAGAAGATAAACCTATAGTAGATGATGATCTTGATCTTGATCTTGATGATGATGACTTTAATCTACCCAAAATAAAACCTCCAACTAAATTCAAAAAGATGAAAAGAGAAGATGCACTTCGAATTAAGAAGGAAACTCCGTCGTCGTTGTCACCATCGTCATCAGTACCATCCAAGCCACAAGGTGTCTCTTCTAACTTGCCATTTCGACCGGCAACACCACCAGTTTCTGAACCATCGACATATGAAGAAGAAGATCTAGGCGACATAAATTTAGACAACTTTTCCAACATTGAAGCTGATAGAGAATGGTATAACATAGATGAAGAAAGTGCACTTGCTAGAGACAATGAGATTGATGAAGATCTACCACAACGACAACGTAAGAGAATTCGCAATACTAGACATCCTAAAAGAACACCCAAGACATCATTCAATGAAAGTGGGGCAACATTCAATGAATTTGGTGAATATATCGATTATGATCATCAACAATCTTTGAATGAATTAAATCGAATACCTATAACTAGTCATGTTTTCATCCCACCATTTCTTGAAAATCTGAAACAATATTTACAATTACAAATTTCTGGATCAAGTATACGAGGGATTGGACCTACAGTGAACCCAGTAAAAGATCCTACGTCTGAATTAGCATCAATGGCAAAGCAAGGATCATTTGTGGTACAGAATAGACGTTCAAAACGTGAAAGGGCGCTACAAGCCAAAGAAGCAGCTGGCGTGGAAAATAGCAACATTGGATCTATTATTGATGCAGCCAATACCATCGAAGAAATTAAACAAGAAGAGAAAAATGCTGATGTAAACGAAACAAAACACCAGGATATACAACAGCAAAGAAAACTATTACCAGCTTTTGCTGTCAGAAATGATTTGTTGACCACCATAAGAGATAATCAAGTAACTATAGTTATTGGTGAAACTGGGTCTGGGAAAACAACTCAATTAACACAATTTTTATATGAAGATGGGTTTGGGGCTAATATTGATAAGAACGGCGAGAAGAGAATTATTGCGTGTACCCAGCCTAGAAGAGTAGCTGCCATGTCAGTTGCTAAAAGAGTCAGTGAGGAAATGAATTGTAAATTAGGTGAAGAAGTTGGGTATTCCATTAGATTTGAGGATAAAACTGACAACAAAAAGACTGTTATCAAATACATGACGGAAGGTATTTTACTACGAGAAATCTTGGCTGATCCCATGTTGGCTAATTATAGTTGTATTATAATGGATGAAGCACATGAAAGATCATTAAATACTGATATTCTTTTAGGATTATTCAAAAACTTGTTAGCCAAGAGAAAAGATTTGAAATTAATTGTCACCAGTGCTACGATGAATGCAAATAGATTTACGAAATTTTTTGGTGCTGCTCCACAATTTCATATACCTGGAAGAACTTTCCCAGTTGAAGTTTTTTTCAACCGAGACGTGAATATGGATTATGTTGAAATGGCTGTTAAACAGGTTTTAACTATTCATTTGGGTAGATGGAATGCCGATAATAATAATGCCAATGATGGTGATATTCTTGTGTTTATGACTGGTCAAGAAGATATTGAGATTACTTGTGATTTAATTAAAGAAAAATTGAATTTACTCGAAGATCCACCTCCATTAGATATTTTCCCAATTTATTCTACAATGCCACAGGATTTACAAAAGAAAATATTTAACAAAACGAACTTGCAACGAAGAAAAGTGGTGGTGGCAACAAATATTGCTGAAACTTCATTGACGGTTGATGGAATCAAATATGTTATTGATTGTGGACTTGTTAAAGTTAAAGTTTATAACCCGAAACTAGGTATGGATACATTACAAGTGGTTCCCATCTCGTTGGCAAATGCTGATCAACGTAGTGGTCGTGCAGGTAGAACTGGTGCAGGTATTGCTTATCGATTATATACTGAAAAAGCCACTGAACCCGACAGTATGTATGTACAACCGATCCCTGAAATCCAACGAAGTAATTTAAGTAATATTATGTTATTATTAAAATCTTTGAAAGTTAATGATATCAATAGTTTCCCATTTTTAGACCCACCACCCAAAGATCTTTTAAATTGTTCATTATATGATTTATGGGCTATTGGAGCATTAGATAATCTTGGCGAATTGACAAAATTAGGACATTCAATGACACAATTCCCCATCGAGCCAACATTGGCAAAATTGATTTTATTATCCACACAACCTGAATTCCATTGTTCTGAAGAAGTGGTGACTATTGTTGCTATGTTATCGGTGCCAAATATATTTAATCGACCCAAAGAAAGAGCTAATGAAGCAGATATGGCAAGAGAGAAATTTATTATATCCGAATCGGATCATTTAACTTTATTGAATGTTTTCAATCAATGGAATATCAATTTAAATAAATTTAAATGTAATTATACCAAGATTAATAATTGGTGTAATAAGAATTTTTTACAATTAAAATCATTATATCGAGCTAAAGATATTAAACATCAATTAATGTTAATTATGAAAAAGAATAAATTGGCAATTTTGAAATCGAAAACCGATGATGATATACGTAAATGTCTTTGTGCTTCATTTTATCAGCAACTGGCAAAATTAACCAAAATGAATTTAAATGGACAACCAGAGTTTGTTAACTTACGTCATTCATATATGAAAATGTTTTTACACCCAACTAGTAGTTTATTGGATAGTAATTTGAGTACGAATTATGTCATTTATCATGAATTAGTGTTGACGAAAAAAGAGTATATGAACTGTGTAACTACAGTTGATCCAATTTGGTTATTAGAATATGGTTATAAATTTTTTGGGGTTGCTGATTCCCATCGTAATAAAATCGATTCAGAAGCAATTTTAAATAAACAAAAATTTGAAAAGCAATTATTAAAAGATAAAGAGATTTATGAGGATATTATTAAACAACAATCGAAAAGAAGATCAAATGAAATATCGACCAGTAACAGAGTTAGTTCCTTATTCAAGAAGCAAAGAGGAATTTAATCCCATCCAGGATATAAATATATCTATATACTTTCTATGTATATTCTATTAAAAACAGTTCATTAAAACATTTATCCATTATTTATTGTAGTAGAATCTACTTTCTTGTTTTTTTTTTGGGGGGGTTCAAATTATCTAATGTAAGATAATATTGTCAATTAATCTTGCCTTTTCATCAGAGTTTTCTTTAGGTACTTTAACAGCAGTGGAAACAATTGCACCAGTACCAGGCACCACATAATCAAGATCTTCTAAAGTTTCTGGATGACTAACAGCTATATATTCAATATCGAAATCAGGATCAGAACTTATAATAGGTTTAATCTGTTGTAAAATTTCATTAGCTGAAACTTTATCACCGCTATCTTTACTATGATTGAGATAATAATTTTCACCAGTTTTTAAACCTTGATAAATTAATGAACTTTTATCTTTCATTTCTTGAGATAAATATTGATTTCTTGAAGACATAGCTAATCCATTTGATTCTCTTAATGTAGGCATGATTCTAACATTAGTATTTATTATTAAATCTTTGACTAAATTTTGTATAACAACACATTGTTGAGCATCTTTTTGACCAAAATAAATATTTGTTGGTTGAACAATATTTAATAATTTTGTCACCACGGTAGCTACACCACGGAAAAATTGTGGTCTAGTGATACCTTCTAATTGTTCAGATGATCCATGAACCGTTACAAATGCTCCTCGTTGTTTACCAATATCTAATGAGATCCCTGAAGGATACATTTCTGAAACTTTTGGAACAAATACTGCATCCACGATTTTGTTGTTGTTGTTGTTGTTGTTAGTTTGTAAGATTTGCAAATCATGATCTAAAGTTCGAGGATAATTATCAAGATCTTCATGAGGAGCAAATTGTGAAGGATTAACAAATATTGAAACGACGGTTTTATCATTTTCTTTAATTGATTGATTAATTAATGAACAATGACCAGCGTGTAATGCTCCCATAGTGGGGACAAATCCTACTGATTCATTTCGTAAAAAACATTGTGCTCTCCATTGACGAACTTGTTGTACTGTTCTTAATATTTTGATAGTATTGGATACTGTCATTCAAAGAAATGTTGGAAGAATGTAGATGTAAGTGGTGGAGTGATTCCTTACAGGTTTATACTGAAAAAAAATTTTTTTTTTTTCCCTGTAGAAGAATCCTACGCGGAGTTTGCAATTAAAGTTGTGCACTTTTTTTTTTTTCACAATGAAAGTAGTAGTAATCAATCCCCACACAATACAAGAAGAAAATTGCAACCGAGGAAAACCAAAATTGATACACCACCTATAAACCAATAATACAAGTATGCAAAAAAACACGGATACTGTTACTGTTGTAAAAAGTATTAAATTTTAGCCTCGATATGCTTAGATCCACGAGATAAATGTTTTATTTGTAAGCGAACTTGGTGTAAATTCAAACAAGGCAAATTACTATTGCTTGCTTCATTATCATTGCAACAATCTTGAAATTTACTCTCCCACTTTACAATAGGAATAATAAGAAGATCCATTGGTGTTACCCGAGACCCGTTGGATATCAACAATAGAAAAAACTTTACTTATTGAACAAGGAGCATAAGTATAGAAGAAATCACAAGAATATAAGTGTTAGTAAAACGTCAAACCAATTGCTAGGCTGAAAGAAAAAAGAGAGGAGGAGTAGAAGAGAGGAAGAAGGGTTATGTAACATGAAAGGTCTTGGTTTCTCCTGTGATGAATTCAAGAAAGAGAAGATTAGATTAACGTTTTTTAATTGCAAAATGAGAAACAAGTAACATAGAAAGAAAGAAAGAGAGAGGGAGAGGGCGGAGATAAGCTGGAAGAAGAATATAAAAATACAAACTTTAAAAGAATCGGATATAAAATTAGAAAGAGTGTGTGAGTGTGTGAATATGTGGGACGTGTGTGAAAGTCATAATTTACATATGACAGAAATTAAATATTCCGCCCTCCCCACCCCTCCCACACATATATATATATAATATTGAGGTCTAGATAGATGTATGTATAAACCCAAACTATATATAAACCTTGTTAAAAGTCCTTCCTTTTTCTTTTAATTTCTAAATAACCTTTTCATAATTTTGATAACTTTAAAATTCTAAAACAGTCTCCTAATGTCATTCTCAGTTGAAAAGAAAACCACTTTGCCTCATCCATTTCGTGCTCCAGGTAGTACTTTGATTAGTTCTGATCAATCAAATTTAAAAATTGTTTATAATAAATACAAAACAAGATCTCCATTACCTAATTCGACTAATCAATTACGTTATAATTTTATTTTTTGTCATGGTACTGGGTTTAATAAATCAATTTGGAAATATCATATTTCAAAATTATATCAATTATCTCAATCATTACAAGTTCCATGGTTTTTAGATTCTGTCATTGCTATTGATATGGTTGGTCATGGTGATTCAAGTTTAGAAAACCAAGGGAAATTGGGGACGATTTTCCGTTGGGATGATGGTGCTAAAGATGTCATTGCCATTATTAAACATGAAATTGCAACTACGGGTGATTTCCAAAATAATTTAGAATCGCGTAATTTGATTATTGGACATTCAATGGGTGGATTCAATTCTTTATATGCAACATTTTTAGAACCAAGTTTATTTGATGCAGTTATACCTATTGAAGCAGTTATTTATGGTGCTCCTGGTGGACTTGAAAAATTCTCCAAAACATTTAGTAAAATATCTAAATTATTGATTGATACATTTGATTCAAAAGATGATATTAATTTTTTCTTTAAAGAATTTTCATTTTTCAAAAATATGCAAGATCAAGTTTCTGATGATTTTATTAATGATGAAGTTTATGAAATTAAAGATAAAGAATCTGGTGAAATCAAATATAAATTGAAATGTAATACTCCTCATCAAATGGCAGCTTATTATGGTGCATTCATGTCGATTCCATTTGGTATGTTTGCTATTCCTCATATTAGAGTCCCTATTTGTCATGTTATTGGATCTAAAGGGGTTTGGAACCCGCCAGAAAGTATAACTTGGATTAGAGGGGCCATTAATAAAGAATTCCTTGCTGGTAAAGTAGATGTTCCCAAAGGTGAACATTTACTTAATGTTGAACTTCCTGATGAAACCATTGATATTATTCAAAATTTTACTACTGAAAGAACTAAAGCATTTATTGAGGCTAGAAATAATCTTCCAGAAGTTAAATTGAATAATAATAAAGAAGCAATTGCTAAAGAACAATTTCAAAATTTGATTGATCTTAAATTTGATCAAGTTAATGGATATTTCATTGAAGATAGAGTTGACAATTATGAAGCTTTGCAAAAATTGGCAAAATTATAAATTTGACTGTTATATATTTTTTTCCAGCCTGGTTTGCTATATCTTTGGAAGGATGGATAGTTATTTGTAACAATATTGGGTTCAACTTCCATATTTATTAGATTTTTAAAGAATATTTATTAGATTTTTTTTTTTCATATACAATATAAAATAGAACACGAAGTTCCTTTTTAAATCTATTATTCAAATACCGTGTAGAATCAATCGTACGTTATTTATATGCTTGACTTGTTTGTGTGTTTGGTATGAAATATAAACTGAAGCATATTTAATCCCGCAAGTTCGAAATGCTAGTCAATTTCAAAACCGATTATGCAAGAAGTGTTTTGTAAGTGTTGCATTGTTTTGGATAATTTCCTCTCAACAAAAAATATATCAATAGATGCATAGATACATTTTATTATCAAATCAACCAATCAATCTAGAATTGAAAAATTTGAAAAAATAAAAATAAATCCCTCAAATTTAATTGTTTTTTTGATAAAACATGAACTGATTGGGTTTAGTATATCAATTATGCATATTGGACTGATTGAAACAGTAAAGAAGATAAAACGGTTTGGACATCACGTAGTTGTTGCCTTAGTTAATCTTGCTGCCATCACTTATCTTATTAGGTGCCACCAGTTGATGTTTCAATCATAGTCAGATGACTACTACCACTCTTATTGGGTATTTAATTACGAGTTTAAGGCGGTTAGAAGAATAAGTAGGACAAAAATATAACAACAATGCAGGAATAAAACCTAACGCAACGCAAAAATGACTAACAAAACCGTTCTTTCTTTCTTTCTTCTTTGATCATGCTAGTTGTTGTCTTTGAAGGACAATAAGTGACTGACTGATAACAATGAGTTGTTATACAAATACTTCAAAACTGCAGTTAGAATAGGACACTATCACGTAATTGAAACAAAATATCAACTCTGTTGGCTAGCACCCCAAAAACTTCTTGTATTCAGAGCATATATTCTCAAAGATCTTAAACCATCGCAGGGAACTCATTCATTCATTCATTACTATCTAAACGAGATTTAATTAACAATTTCTTGGCATATTATAAAGTAATCTAAAGAAGGAGATCACCGACAATATAATAAGCCAAAAAAATAATATATGGGATGACCATGACCAATAGTGTCTACGCTGTATTTGCTAACCATCAATTAACTTTCTAACGGCTGTTCGTTTATCTAAAGTGATTGGTGTTACGAAGCCCCATGTAGACAACCCTACTATAATTACACTGACAACTCAACTTAGTAGTAAGCCAAAAGGAACCGATCAAAAAAATCATTTGCTGCTACACGCTCTCTATTAAAATTCAAAGTAAAAAACATTATCCATTGATCCATTTCACGTAAAAGAATCCAAATTTAATATTAATAATGATTCTCTACACCAAGAAGATAATTGATGTAAAGTGTATGTGTTTATGTGGGGCGTGTATAAAATGACAAAAAAAAAAACCTAACAAACAAAATTTTTCCTTCTTTCTTTCTTTCTCTTTTTCTGACTCTCTCTCTCTCTTTCTTTTTTGCTTTCAATTCTGTTTTTTTTTTTTTTTAAACTCTTTACCATCTTTCTATTATACAATAGAAGTATTCAATTATTACACCCACTATTCAGTTATAGACCAGTTTACTACTAATATTTTTTTTTTGCTATGCCTAAAAGGGAAATTGAAGATACACAATCACCTTATTCCAGTACCGGACTTGTTAGTACTGGTGAAAGTCCAAAAACATCTACAAGTACCCCAACATCTTCCACTAATAACAGAGCTGCCACTACCACCACCATTAATACTTCTACTACTTCTACTAGTCTACTAAAATCTAATTCAAATTTACAACCTATTGCCATGACACCGTCTGTTTCTTCAACATCATTGGCAATTAATAAACCCAAATCTCAAGAGAATAAAAGAAGAAGAGTCACACGAGCTTGTGATACTTGTCGTCAGAAAAAAGTGAAATGTGATGGTAAACAACCTTGTATTCATTGTACGGTATATTCATATAAATGCAGTTATGATCAACCTAATATTAGAAATAAGAAAAATTCAGGTATACCAATTCCTTCCCAACCAAGTCCTGCAATACTACAAGTGGCTGCACAAGCAGCAGTTGCCTTTGGTTCCAACAACAATAGTAGTAATCAACAACTGCTACAACTGCTACAACAACAACAACATGTGGTACACCAACATCAACACCAGCCTTTACCTGCTGATGAACCTATTCCTAAAACAAATTTAATAATTTTCCAACAAATTATCAATGCATTATTACCTAAATTACAATTGAATGGATTTGATCCAAATTTACAATTTGATTTAAATAAATTTCAAAAAGTCGTTCAATATGTCATGTCAAAATCACAAACTTTTACCTTGAATCTTAATGAAATTACAGAAATAATGCAAGATCCAGATTCACAAATACCGCCACCGCCTCCGGCTTCTTCTTCTTCTTCTCACCATCGTCGTACATTATCAGTTGGATCATTCGATGACTCTTCTAATAGTGCTGTATCGTCACCTCGTGAAGTTGGATTACATTTACCTTCGAAAGAAGTAGCCTTGAATTTAATTTATACTACTTGGAATAAAGCATGTGTTTTATTTAGATTTTATCATCGTCCTTCTTTATTAGAAGAAGTGGATTTATTATATTCTTTAGATCCCATGAATTATGGTGATCGACAACAAAAATTTCTTCCATTTTTATATTCTATATTAGCGTGTGGATCTTTATTTAGTAAAACACCTTATACAATGGGGACTCCTTCAGAAAATGAAAAAAATTTAGAAGATGATGGATTTAAATATTTTCTTGAAGCAAGAAAATTGATTGATATAAGTAATGTTGGAGATATTAATTCAATTCAAACGGTAGTAATGATGATTATTTATTTACAATGTTCAGCAAGATTATCTACTTGTTATTCATATATTGGTATAGCATTAAGAAGTGCCCTTAAGGAAGGTTTACATCGAAATTTAACTTTATTTCAAAATTCCAAAAAAAAATTGGACCCGATAGAAGAAGACACAAGGAAAAGATTATTTTATACCATTTATAAAATGGATATTTATATTAATTCATTATTAGGATTACCTCGATCATTAAATGAAGATGAATTTGATCAATTATTACCAGTTGAATTAGATGATGAAAATGTCACCCGAACTGAATATTTATTTGATAAACAACAAGGTCGATTAAGTTCTTCTGGATGTGCTAATCAACATACGAAATTGATGTTTATATTATCACATATTATTAAAAAAATGTATCCTATAAAAGTGAAACCTGAAGAAGCAGAAAATTCTTCTAATGTCAATTATTCACGTGATAGAATTCATGCTAAAGTTACTGAATTAGAAGTTGAATTAAAAAATTGGTTAGATAATTTACCTCAAGAATTAAAACCAATTGATCCAAGTAGTACTACTAAAGATGTTATTGATGAAGTACCAGAAAAATTCCGATTAGCTAATTATTATCTTCATTTAGCATTTTTAAATTGTCAAATTATATTATACCGACCATTTATTCATTTCATTAGTGATAGCATGGATGGATCATCATCCGATCCTCGCTCATTAATTCGTGGAAGAAATTGTATTAAAGTGGCTAGAATGGTAGTTAAATTAGCTAATAAAATGATTGATCATAAATTATTATTAGGAACTTATTGGTTTTCAATGTATACAATATTTTTCAGTATTGCTTGTTTAATTTATTATTTCCATTTTGCTAATTATAATAATAATGGTCAAGGATTTAATTATGCTGGGATTTTATTTGATGATGATTTAAATATTGATATGATTAAAAAAGATATTGAAATTGGGAAAAAAGTTTTAGATAATTTGAAAAATTCATCTAATAGTTCATTAAGAATTTATAATATTTTGAATACTATGTTTGAACAATTGAATAGAAGAACTGCTTCAAGATCAAGACAAGTTACTGCTACAACCAATTCAACTACAACCAACTCAACTACTGCAAATTCCAATTCTAATTCCAATTCTAATTCACAACCAACTACATTACCAGCAAACTTCCAAAATGTAAATGTTAAAAATACTTTTGAAAATTTTGATAATATGAATCATTTTGTTAAAAAAGAACGAGAAAGAGAAAGAGAAAGTTTAAGTCAATTATTTGATAATACATCAATGGCTAAATTTGAATCAAGTTCAGAAATTCCAAAAAATGTTGCTAATATTCAAAGAGTAGCTACTCCATTAGAAGAAAATAATAAAGAAATTGGTGAAGTTTCTGGTGGTAATTTAACATCAAATTATATGCCTGGAGTATTTGATAAATTAGATACACAAATTTTTGGTAAAATATTACCGCCTTATATGTTAGAAAAGAATGAAACCATGAATTATAACAGCAACAATGTTAACAATAATTTCAATAATAATAATAATGCTGGCGGAGTTAATAATAATAGTAATGGTGTGGCTTATAATAATAATGCTGCTAATTGGCCACTAAATAATGCAGAAGATGGATTAAATTTAGAAGATTTATTTGGAACTTTAGGCAATAATGGAAATGGAGGGACTAGTAGTTCTAATGGATTAGAATATTTAGATCCATTTTAAAAGGAGTTTGTTTGGTGGTGGTGGTGGTGATGGTTGAAGTGGTGGTAGTGTTGATTTTTGTTATACTGATAAATTTTGTTCAAGTTGATATATAGACATTCTTGTATTTATTATATTTAAGTTTATTTATTTAATTAATGTAATTAATATATATATATTTAATAAATTGATATTAGTCTTATCACATTTTGTAAGTTATAGGTTATGGCTTTGAGTTCTGGTGTTTGAAATTGGGAGATAGTAAAAAAAAAAACCTGCAAGAAAAAAAAAGTTTTACAAATCATCTCAAATACATTCATAACATATATACATAAAGTAGAATCAGCTATTCTTGTTTTTACTATCAATTATAAACCAATTCAATAAACATACATACAATGAGTGATAGAAGACGATTATTGGGACCTTCAGGAATGATAATCCCCAACATTCCAAAACAACAACAAAAATCTATCATCACCACCACCACCACCAACACTTCCACTTCCA
>OBUW01000394.1_pt1 | contig 25407 bp, 10 predicted proteins | sample 1475761 | NCBI WGS metagenome assembly OBUW01 (sample SAMEA2579908, study PRJEB22360) | human gut metagenome | biome: human gut; feature: human-associated habitat; material: faeces | place: Denmark | collected 2008/2010
TGTGCGTCTGATAATTAATTACATCATCATAACTCAATTATTCTTTCGACCTATCAATATCAATCTTCTTCACAAACAAACTAGCAATGTTATAATAGATAGACAGACTCCTCTCTCTCCTCCCCCCAATCATGCCATTAATATCAAGAACATCAATATCTTTTAATCAAGATAATTTCAAAATCTTGGTATTTTTCATTATCCCCATATTATTATCAATTTATTTAATCCCCAAATTTATTAACCCTGAAATGATAAATAATTTACTGATAAATTTTAAAATTGGATTATTATCAAAACAATATTGTCAAATTCAACCAATATATTGTTCAATATTATTAGATGATAAATATGGTGATCCCAATCAATTAAAACGTATACAATTTAAATATTTTGAATTGATTTATGTTGTACATGATTGGATTTATAATATTGATCAATTTATAATACATAAGATAATATTACTGCTGCCCATCAAGAAATTAGTTGGATCTATAATAATAATGAAAAGGAGTTATAGTAGTAATGGTGGTGGTGAAGCAGCAGGAGCAGGGCAAGTTGAGGAAATGTGGGACTTTTTGATAGAAATTGTTCAAATCATGTTGGCAGTGATTAATTCAATGATTTATCATTTGATTTGGGGATTAATTGTTTCTCGAATGTATGTATTTTTCATATTTGGTACATTGATAACAGTTTTTGAACCATGGGAAAGATTAATTGGTCCCATAATATCAGTTATAAATACAAATAATGTCTATTAAAAATAAAGTTTATCTATCTAGTTTCTATCTAATTTCTATTTGCCAAATAATTTGAGACCTGAAGCTGCAAGCCACCATATTTCTTTCAAATCTTCCAACCGGGTTTTAATCTTATTATTAGTATCCAAATTTTCATCATTATTACCAAGAAGATTTAATAATGAAGTTACATGCAATAAACTATGTACACCAACAATATGGAATTTAAACCAAAATGGATCAATATTGGCAACATTATCAAATTGAATTTGTAATGAATTTATCAATTGTGGATCTAATGTTATTGGATCTACTTCACAACGTAAATTTATCATACAAATATATGAATATAACAATTTTAACCATGGATGATCAACCAAAGAATTCCAATTTTGTATATCGGTAAATAATTTTTCATCAATGATTCGTCCTTTATGAGGTCGATAATGACTACCCAAAGTACGATAAAGTAATGTCAGTAATTCAACAAATTTGATTAATTCAGGGAATTCTTTAGGTACATCATCAATAAATACATCATTCATATTATAATATACTTCTCTTGCATGAGTAGAAGCACTTAATATATCACAAGCATAAGAAATCCAAAATAATCTTATTAATATTGATTTATCATAATAAAGTTTTTTATAAACTCGATGTTGAGTATCTTGAACCGCCGTACCATTTGAACCACTTAACGTAGTAATACCTAAATCTCCACATAAATTGCAAGCTCTAGTGATATATTCTTTTGATAATGAACTTCCATTTATACCTTCTTCATGAATTGACATTAATAAAAATGATTGAATTAAAGCAATTTTATTATTTTCACAAAGTTCTAATAATTTACACCTTTCAAATAATTCTTGACATCGTTTTCTTATAGATTGGTTATTGTTGTTGTTGTTATCTTTGTTATCATTCTGAGGTAAACATCTTGATGCTACTAAAAAAATTGCATTTAATAATAATGGAGGAAATTTATTTAATGAATCTTTATTATCAGATATTTCAATAACGGGGAAAAATGGATATATTTTATTAATGAAAATTTCCATCAATTGTCGTTGTTCAGAAATTGGTGGTAATATAAAAGCTCCTTCACGATTTAAATATTCAGTTAAATTTGGATTATCATCTTCTATAGAGGTGGTAGAAGTTGCTGTTTCAATATTGGGGGAACTTCTCCAAGGATTAAATAATCCAAATTTATCACCATCAAAACATAGGAATTTATCAGTACTTAAAAATGACGCAATAGGATGAGTTGAACATATAAATTGAAATTTCCCATTACCACTCCCACTACCACCACCAATAGATCCACCACTAGAACCACCATTTACTTGTTGATGATTTTCAGAGGCAACAACAGTAGAATAAATTTGTTCTTCTTGTCTAAATCTTTCAAATTTTTTATTCCTAACACTTGTGTTAGTTGTAACTTGCGATTCTTGAGATGTCCATTGACATTCAATTGATTTGGTGATACATGATTGACATGAATTTTCATTGGTTTGTAAAATACATTTACGATGTGATTTCCGACAATTTAAACATGCTAAAACTGCTTTCTTGTGGGGGAAAAAAGGGGGTTTATATTGTTAGTAAAGTCTAAGTTGATAAATACGTTGAGGTTTGGGGAGAGAGAGTGTGTGTGTATAAATAAACGTACTCGTCTTTTAGTTGGTTGAGTAGTAGTTATAATAAATTGATTCATATGGGATGGGTGGTAATTGTTTAATAATCAGATACCAATGTATTCATTGAAGAACTTCTTTTTCCAATCAAGTTAGAGAAGTATCCGGAGGTGTGATGAAGTCTTTTTTTTTTCCCCAAGCATTCTTTTGGTTATTTGTGAATTGACTGTTGATGTCTATCAACTTTAATTACAAGTCTTGGTCAGGTGACTTAACCCCCCCCCCTCGCCTACTTTATTGCTTTATGAATAATTAGTTGGTTGGATTGGGAAATACCTTTTTTATCAAATCAATTGATGTTGATTCAAATCGAATTTCTTGGTGTAAGTTAAATTTGTAAATCTTTCTATTGTACCCGAAAGTCTTTTATTATATATATTAAATGATAATTAGAAGAGGAACTCTTATGTGAACAACAACTACGACTAAAAAATTTCAAACCATTCGTTTCTTTGTTAAAGGATTGGCAATACGAAGACGAAGAAAGAAAGAAGAAAAAAAACAACGAACGACGACAACGACAACCACGAACTCAAAAAAAAAATTGTTCATCATAATCAACTCTATCAACTAATAACAAACCTAATCAATTGAACTATGAAGGCTCCATCAAGAGATAATATACCAGAAAGTGAAGGTATGTATTTTGAATCAACTAGCTTACTATTTAAATATGTTGGCGGTTTTTATATACTAACAATCTTTTTAAAGAGGTGAGATTCAAACAAAAATGTAAAGAATTACGTAAACGTGTATTGGAAATTGAAGAAAATAATGAAATTGCCACAATTGCTTTAAGTAGAACTCAAGCTACTATTAGAAGATTAAGATTAGAATATGCTATACTATTGGAAAGATTAGAAGATAGAGCCACTCAATTGCCAGATGGTATTGTTGCCTTTGAAGAAATGGCATGTCCACCAACACCCACAATATTAGATGATTCATTAGTAAAATCAAAGACCGGTAATAAAAAATCCAAATCATCGTCATCATCATCTTCTTCATCCTCAACAACATCATCATCAGCAATGAAAATCGCTTTAGCTTCCGGTTCATCAAAATCATCAAATGGTCCATCAGATGTTGCTAGTACCACAATGGGTAAACAAAAAGCTAGAGATCCAGATTTACCAAAACGTCCAACTAACGCTTATCTAATATTTTGTGAAATGGAAAAGGAAAGAATCAAACAAGATGATCCCAATGCATCTGATCTTTCTAAAAGTATGACTGAAGCTTGGAAAAATTTATCAGAAGAACGTAGAAGACCATATTATAAATTATATGAAGATGATAGAATTAGATATCAACGGGAAATGGCAGAATATAATCAAAAAAAGGGAGGAGGAGGCAGTGGTGGTGGTGGTGAACCTGATTTGAAAAAACAAAAATTGGCACCACAGCCTGAGCAAGAGGAAGGTGATGAGGATGAAGCTAATGAAACGAGAAATTCTCCAATTGTTAAACAAACTACTGAAACAGCATCAAGTAATGAGAATAAACAAACAACAAAAGTCATAAAATCTGAAGAAAATGGTGCCATTGCTGCTGAAGAAAACAAATCATTAGAGAATGTTAATCCAAGTAATGAGACAACTGAGTCATAAATTCAAGCAAGATTTGTTTTTATCAATTACTCCTATATGTATTAGTAATATATATATATATAATTTACATCATTCTCTTTTTCTTTGGTTTATAATAACCATTAATATCTTTTTCATGTTTTCTTTTCTCTCTAACCCTTTCATGTTTCTTTAATTTTCTTTTAGCAGCTATTTCTGGAGCCGATACTGCCATTTGAGCTCTTTTAGCTTTTCTTTCTTGTCTTTTAATATTAACATTAACTTTAACATTGGAATATAATTTAGTATATTCAGTAGTACCGATTTTTTCTTGAACCAATTCTAAAGCTTCTAAACTTAAATTAGTCAATTCATCATCTGGTGTAGCATATGTCGGATCAGTATAATTATATAATGCCGATATTATCATTTCAGAAATCTTGATAATTCTAGTTTCATTAGTAAATTGAATAAACATGGCAGTTAATTTAATACATGATTTCTTTGAAACAATTGAATGTACATGTTCCAGTTTAATTATACCACAAATTTTCGATAATAATTGATCATTAGCAAATTTCTCATCCCATTCATAAGATTCTTTTTCCCATTTCATGGCAATTAATACTAAATTTTTGGTGATTTGGGTACCTAAATCTTCAGTTATCGATGGTGCTCGTAATTGATGAATCAATTTAGTCGCTATTGTTTCTAAATCATATTTCCGGGATTCACTAACAACATTATTGGAAAGAAGAATAGTGACTAATCGACAAGTGATTAATCTAATCCAAGAATGAGGAAATAATAAAATATTAATAATTCCATTCCAAATTTTGCGATATTCAAATATTCGATCTTTAAGGATAGATGCAATGCTACTGAACGTAGAAAGACAAGCATAAACAAGTTCCCATTCAACGTCACCACCACCACCACTAGTACTAGTACTAGGCATACTTCTTTCCTCCTCGTCATCATCTTTGCTGTTTCTGGAGGCTTCAATTATATTCAATATATTATCCAAGGCAATCTTGTCTAATTCCTTATTTTTACCAAATCCACGAGCCATTATAATCAATTTATAAATATTAAGACCACATCTTTTCAAAAGACTATTGGTTGATTGTTTTATCCACGCAAGACAATATTTCTCCATACTACTTGTATCATCCAATTTTTTCAATATGGTTGTGATCAATGAACTAGCCATTTCACGACATCTTGAAGAAACATCAGATACTAAAACATTGGCTAATGACACGAAAAATGATGATGCCAATTTATTTAATAAATCTTTACCAGCTTTAACAACAATTAAATGAATCAATTCCATTATTGATTGACGACCTTCCTCAGTTGGATAAGTCAAATTACTAACCAAATATTTGAATTGTTTTTCTAATCTTCCTTTACCTTGGTCATATTCCATTAAAAATTGGAAATAAACACTTCTTGACATATCTCTAATTTCTTTCGAATGGTTTACAATCATTAATTTGGCAACATTATCCATTAAATCATAAATTTCTGGGATCATGATATGTTGAGATACAACTGCTTTTAAAAAATTAAAAGCCAACCCTTGTTTATTTGGTTCTTCTAAATCAGGTTGAATTCTCGTCAAAACATAACTAATGGCTGATTCTTTCATGGTTACTTCCGGATTATGTCTAATAGTAGTAGCTAAAAATTTTAATGCTGCTTGGCATATATCCAGATTTGTTGAAGGTGAATCTTTAATTAATATTAATGTTCTTCTTGCACAAGCTTTAAAAATTCCTTGATCAGGGAATGGTAAACGAATTATTATATTTAAAATTTTCAATGATGCCGTTATCACGGTTTCATTTTCTGATTTGACTCCTTCTTCCAATAAGGGGATAAACCCTTGTAAATTGGTTACGGACATTAAATTATCATGACGAGAAATTGCTGTTCTTAACAATTCAAATGAAAGTCTTTGCATGGTTTGTTTATAAAGGGATTTATCAACACGTTTTTTCACTTTTCTATCCAAAGTAGTAAGGAAATGTTGTTCTTTGGCACTAACTTTGGGTTTCCCATTGGTTTCGTTATCATCATCATCATTTTCTTTAGACATCATGTAAATTTCGTAACAAAGATGTAATATTTCAATATTAGAAGCTTCTTGATTATGATTCAATCCCAATGATAATCTTCGAAGTAATTCATCAAGTTTAACTTGAGTTTTATGAGAAATCATTTCTTGTAATAACATTTTAATTGGTTCAATAATGGTACCAAATTGATTTAATGATACATTAGAGGCAACGATTTCTGCTGTATCAAAACTTTTTTTGAATTTAACTTCTTTCATCTTACTAGTATAACCTTCAGCATCTTTCTCTTGACCAGCAGCACCAAATATATCTTCCATGACAATTCCAATAATGATTTCAATACAATCATCAAGATCAGAATGTTTTAATATGGTGGCCACACAAGTTAATAAATAATGTACGGTGAAACTCAAAACATGAATTTGTGAACCTCTTGATAATGCAGTTTTCAATTCTTTGAATATAAAACTCAAATAATTTGGTCCTAAAGATACAGCAATTTTACCTAAAGTTTTCCTTACGGCATCTCTTAATTCTTCCGATCTTGATCTCATCACTTGACATGTACTAGTTAAAATTGACGGTAATTCACCATCAATCTTGTCTTTAGTGATACATAACATGAAATTGGTTAATGCTTCTGCCAAGGGAGCACGAGCCACAATAGTTTCATCATCACGCACTTGTAAGATTTTCAATAATGGTGGAGAAATCTCATATAATACAAATTGATCAAGTTCTTGTTGATCGGGTAAATTAGTATTGTTTTCTTTGACTGATTGAGCTAAAGCAGATGAAACAGCAACGATTAAATTGACCCGCTGTTTTAATGTATCTTGAGCTTTGTTTAAATTGGCAATATATCGTTTCACAATGGCTTTATATTGATTCCAAGTAACTGATTTAAGTAAAACTCCAATGGTTTCTAATGCTTCTAACCCAATATTTCTAAGTTTATCCTCTTTGGTGGTGACATAACCTTCAATTATGGGTAAAATATAATGGGAAATACTATTATCTTTCAAATCATCTTTATAGTCACGTAATTTTCTGATGACTTTTTGTCGACGATGTAATTGAATATGATTAATACTTTGGAAAAAATTATCTTCTCCATCTTCATCGTCATCATCATCAGTAGCAGCATTTCTAGTATTGCCAACTAAAACTCTCATATCATCTAAATCAGTATAATACTTTGAATGTTCAATAATGTGTTCCAACACCAAAATATATTCAGTTTGAACATCTTCATTATCTTTTCTAATACCAATTTTTAAATTAGGTAACACAATATCCTTAAGAAGACGAATATATTCTTTTGGTTCTTCTTTAGAGGAATAACAATCAACAAATCTTTTCAATATATAACCGGCATTAACTCTTATAGCCAATTCATCACGATCGTTGATAAAAAATAATGCACAATATAAAAGAGGTAACCATTGAATTGGGGTTAACTCTGTATACAAGTCTTCATTCACCAATCTATATGCTTCAAGACGTTTTTCAAAATCATATTCACTCATTCTATCACTATAAGCATTTAGCCCAGCAATAATTGGTACTATTGGTTCGATTTGTTTGAATTTATTCCCCAAAGTATTAATAACAACGACTAAAGTTTCTCTAACGTTTCTTGCGGCAAACATTTTTAACAATTTTGAACAAATTTCATATAATGGTTGGATTTCATGAAATTCACAATCATATTCATCAATTAATGAAGATAATGAAACTAAAATATTTGCCTTATCATCCAAATCAATTTGATTATTATTTTTTTCAAGGGCAATAGTGAGGGATTTAATTAAACTTGATTTGGTATCATGATCTTCAATATATTTACCCGAGATCAACAACAATAAAACTTTTATGGCTCGGGATCCAACATCTTTATTGTAAATCATTTCAATGGTTTGAGGCAAATATTGTAACAATGAATCAACCACAAACGCTAATAATGTGAAATATTTTTCATCAATTTCATTATCTTTACGTTCCAATGCGTTAATAGTAAAATCTAATACTGTTATAGTCACTGCTTCTTTAGCTTCTGATGATTTACTTAATAAGGATAATATGGCTCTTGTAGCAGCAAATTCATCAATGTATAAAAATGGTAATGTATTAGATTGACCAATCCAAAATGATATTAATTTAAGCATAGCTGAAGGTTGTTGTAAATTTTCATCAGCAAATGTATCCATTCTTGGATTTAATAAATTATCATATATCAAAAATATATAATCATTCCAATCAAACCCATCACCAATAATTTTAAATAATTCAGTTAAACATCTCATACCATTCAGTCTAATATTTTTCGCCATTTTTTCAGTTATGATTGAATCCACCAAACTTGTTGATTCGATTCTATTTTGTGCTGAAACAAGAGAAAACACTAATGGTTTGATGGTGGTCTGTAATGATTCGCTATAATTAGCTCCCAAAGTATGATAAACTTCCAGTAATAAATTAATAAATCCACTAATTTTTTTCAATTCTGATTGATCAAGTCCTAAACTTGCTTTTGGAATTTGACCACTGAAAAACCCTTCATAACCTATTTTATTAGCTCCTAATTCAATAAATGATATAATTTCTGAATTAGTTAAACTTGGTAATACCGATATAACGGCAAATTTTTTACCTTGTTTACTATTACTTTTAGGTGATCCTTGAACTCTACCAAATAAAATTCTAATAACAAATTTCATAACTATCGGTTTATCTTGTGGTTCAATAATACTGGTGGTTGATGATGAAGAAGAAGAAGAAGAATTAGTCATTATGAAATTGGAAATTTCATCACTGAATATAGCATCATCTAATAAATTTTTCAAATTATCTCGATATTTGTTTATGGATAGATTATTCCATGTAAATAAAACATCGAGAGCTAATTGTTGAACTTTGACATATTTACTAGTTAATAAATAATCAAGTAAATAATCATATAATTCTTCACCTTCAGGTATTTTCCGTAAATTTTTGAATTTAGCAAATAATTCAAGTAATTCATTACGATCTTTACGTGACCAAAATTGTAACCCATCGTCTTCATCTGTTGTTGGTTGTTGATGGGTTATAATGGGGATTAATTTGCCAGCATTCTTTTCAGCCACTGATGGTACTGTTTTCAAAGCACTTAAAACATGAGATCTAACCATATTATCAAAATGGGCATTTCTTTCTAAACTATTATCAATTGCCTCGGATATGTTTCTATAAGGTGCCAAATATGAATTTTCAAACAGTTCAAAATTATTTAATAAACGTGAATTACGTGGTTGCCAATCAATCAATGTGCTTTCAAACGGGAAATTTACTAAATCTTCATCTTCTTCATGATTTTCGTCATTTGTGTAATCCAATGTAAGTAATTTATATGCTACTTGCCAAATTTCTGGTTTGCAAGTACTGGAAATAAGTGGTAAACTTTCATAAACTGCTGTCCATGATGGTTGGAATTTATTAGAAAGTAATCCAAAGAAATAATTAACAATTAAATTTTTATCTAAATCATTGGGATTTATTTCTTTCAGAAATTCAGTAGCCAAATTTCTAATACGTAAAGTAATATCTCTTCCAGTACTTATATTTAAAGGAATTTGTTCAATAAGACGAATTTGTGATAAATACGTTGATGAGGAATCACCAACCAAAGTGGAAATCAATTCAATGGCATTTGTACGTAATTCATGGGTTGGATAATGTAAACATGTAATTGCCTTGGATAAAAAGTCTCCAGATTGAGTAGTTGTTTTGACATAATTGTTAATTGCATTTAAAAATTTTGCTGATGTATCAAATTTATGGAAATTCGTTTCCAAAAACGATGTTACTTCATGCAAATGAGTAGTTTGAGAATCCAGAAGCTCTTTCAATTTATGAGAAATAATATCTAAAGTTATAGCAGCAAGATTTTTATTGCCATTGCCTAAATTAAACAATAATGTTTTCAAAGATTGTAAATTTATATCTTGGAAATTGTTGGCAAAATTTAATAATAGTAATTTCCAATGTATTGATTTAAATGATTGTGATTCAAAATCTTGATTTACTTCATTGGCAATCCGAGTGACTAATGATTGAGGAATTTGTAATTTTGAACTAATATCATTCTTCTCCAAGAAATATGTCAATTTTTCACTATCATTGGAGGAACAGTTATTGATATAGTTTTGCACAAGTTTTGTGATTCCAAAATTGATAACTTTAGATTTGGCAATTGATAAACTAGCTTCAGTGAATGTTAAAAATCCTGGCGTATTATAAATTGAATCAAAATATTTCTTGTGTCTAATAGTTAATGATTGAATATCAGCATTTCTAAACACAATAACCAATAAATAAATATATGATTCAAGTAATTCCTGTTTGGTGGTGGTGGTGGTGGTGATGTTGATGCTGTTTAATTTTTCAACTAATAAATCAACAGTTTCAAGAACAATATCCCAATTAGTAATCTTCTTACCTGATTCGGCAAATGCTAATGTGGATAATATTTGACATGTAGTTAATAATTCGACTTCTGATGGGTCATTTTTTTGAAGTAAACTGTTTAAATATTTAGTCACCATCGCATAAAACTTGTCACATGATTCCACTGTTCCATGATTCAAAATATCGAGTATGATATCGGATATGATACTAATAAGTTTTGGTTGTGCCTTAGCGTCGACCTTATATAATGTATTTTCCATAAGTTTGGAGAAAATCACATTGGCTTTAGAATGGAAAGTACCCTTTGTATTTTTCATGGCTTCACTATATAAAATCGTTAAGGATTCACAATAGGCGTCATTATATAATATTATATCGATTTGATCAAATAATGAAAATTGAACAGTTTCATTTAAAGATTCGGGATTCAGTTTACGTATAAGAAATGATAATGCTTCTGCACAAAATCGGGAAATATAGGTTTTCTTAGTCAATTGTAATAAAGGTAATAATTCCATAAATGTTGGTTTTAAATCACTAGCTAAATTACGTGATAGATATTTGAATGCAAATGCCAAAGTATTAAAAGCCCATTCTAAAACATTTGAAGTATTTCTATTATTTTGGAAATCATTGGGATTGACCAGTAATACTAAATCCGTCAATAATTTCAATGTCCTAGTATAAAAGGGTAAAAAATCCGATCCTAAATCATGAATAAATTGTGACATTAATTCAAGTAAAGGTTGAATTGAATGAACATCATTCTTGGAAATGGCATCAAATAATGCTTGGTAAATACTTGATTGATGATAAATAAGTTGTGGTAATGATTGACAATTTTGTTCAATTTTATTTAAAAATTCAGTGAAATTCCCTGATAAATTAGTTTCTTTCCAATGTTCCAATGTAGTAAGGAAATATGAGTCAGTTTGATCTTCAGTATCAATATAATCGTAAACCCTTTTAGTTAATTTTTTACTTGGTTCGATTTTAATTGAATCGACTCTTTCACGAAATGAAGAGAATGCATGTCTTCTACTCGATTCTGTTGTTTTAGTTCTTGGCTTCAGCATAGTCAGGAGATATTAGTCTAACTTTATTAATACTCCAAGACACGTGTATAAAGATATAGTAGTAAGTGGTAACAACTAATGAAAAGAAAGAAAGAAAGAAAGAACTCTTTGGTGGTTGGTTGGTTGGTTGGTTGGTTTAATTGAAAATTTGGGAAGAGCATCTCAGAAAGAAAGAAAGAAAAAAAAAATTTATTAGCAGAAACTTATATGCAGTACACTCGATTCATCACAACAAAAAAAAGTGAGAGGTCAACAACAAAACTTAGCCGACAATCTTCTGGATGATGATTAATCATAAAGTCAATCAATTACTTTAATTTTACAACAATATAATCCAAAACACTCCTCCTTTAATATAAACTCACATATATATATATACTTAATATGACAAGCAATAATACAGATAAAACACCACTACTAAGTTCTGAAATCCCGGAGAATCCAATCGTATTACCTTCATCGACGCAGCAACTGTCGTCGTCACAACTGCTGGCCAAACCGTCATCATCATCATCAACAACGGCTTCAACTTCATCTATTACTCCAACACCATCATTAGTATCACTAAAACAACCAACATTATCTCCTTCATCTAATACTGCTAAAACAAATTCTAAATTAGTCAAATCTAATAAAATTGGATTACAAAGAACTAGTAGAACATCGCAAAAACTCAAATTATTACCTGAAGATCCTGATCTAGATATTATTAATACATTAAGTGGCAAAGATGGTGATAATGACGACGACGACGACGACGATGAAAATGCACCACCAACAAGAGTATATTCTCAAGTCAAGAAAATCACTGATACATCAGCACGTAAAGATGCAGAAACATTGAATAAACTGCATCGTGATTTATTACCTAGAGTCACTGCTTATTGTACTTGTGGATCATATAGAATGAAAGAATTATTACGATGGTTAAAAGATAAAAAGAAAATCCATAATACAAGTCCTAAATTATTTGATGAATGTTTATATACCCCATTCACTTATAAAGATTGGCGAGGCAGTAACAACAATAATAACGGATCAGACACCATTATTAGTGATGATGATGATGCTGTGCGTAAACTTATAAGACTCGCTGATGAAGGAGGAGAAATAGATATTGGTAAGAAAAATGATATATTTATATTTGAATATGGAGTAGTTATAATGTGGGGGTATACCACTAAAGAAGAAGCAGCATTTTTAGAAGATTTAGCTCGATTTGAAAGTGAAAAATTATCTGAAGAAGATATACAAATTGAAGAATTTAATTATTATATTACAAAATCATATCAACCAAGAATTTATAATGATTTTATTACATTAAGAGATGATGATAATTATATGTTAAAATTATCTATATCTCATGGATTGGCCCAATCAGTGAAAATCTCATTATTTGAAGAATTAGTCGATAATACCATTGAAGATACTCAAGAAATCCCTCAACAAATTGCACATACGGGGAAAGTTGAAATGACAAGAGATGAAATCATGAAATCTATTGGAGAATTATTTATCTTAAGAATAAATATTAATTTGCATGGATCAGTATTGGATTCACCAGAATTAATGTGGGCTGAACCTCATTTAGAACCAATTTATCAAGCCATGAGAGGATATTTAGAAATTAATCAACGAGTTGAATTATTAAATCAACGATTAGAAGTTATATCGGATTTATTACTGATGTTAAAAGAACAATTGGGTCATTCTCATGAAGAAAACTTGGAATTTATTGTCGTGGTTCTTGTTGGTGTTGAAGTATTGGTTAGTGTTATTAATATTATTATTGATATCATGGCGTTTTGAATCCTGTGATTATATTTAAAGGTATGGGCTTCATAAAAAGGGGGGGGGGATTATTCAGGTTGACAGGCTTTTTAATTTTTTTTTTCGTAGTAGTTTCTTTATTCGGTGTTTAGTAAGAAGAAAAAGAATAATAACAGCATTAATAACAATTGTGCCGAGAATACTGTAAATGCAAGTAGTCGCCTTGAAATTTCAAAAATATTGTATTTTTTAGGGGGGGTTTATTTTTGGTAATTTTTCCGAGAATTCCAACGAAAAACTTTCAGGAAAAAAAATATTCCGGTGATCTAGAACAAATTGAGCCACGTTAGGGTCATATGATGATTATTATATTGTTACATACATACATACACAGGGGTGAAAGCAGGGTATATTTGTAATTCAGTTGGAGCATAACAATTTATTTCTTCACCAAGCGGATGTAAGTTAAGCCAAGTTAAACGACGGAACGATTCGAAAAGAATGCCCTCTCTTGTTAGTATTCAATTCAAATCAATTTAAACCCCTCCTTTCTTGGTGAGAAGAGGGGGTGGAATTAATAAAACAGGTAGGAAGAAACGAGGTTAAGAAAAAAAAAAGAATTGAAAGCACCAAGGGTCGTCAATTACTTTTCATTATAGTTTGTATCCCTGATATAAAATCTATCTAAGATAAATCTTATTATAATAATTATAAGGGCAAAACTTTAAAACGTGTGTGGAAGTTTCATTTAACATGCCACCACCACTGGATGATATGATATCACGGCTTTTCACATAAGGCCAACAACAATATATATTGTTAATATAACAATAATAAATTAACAATGGTGAAAGAAGTAAACTTCCGTTTTTGCATTTTGAAATATGAAATTCTCCTTTAAAAATTCATGACTTTGTTGAAACTCTTTATTTCTTATTGTCGTCGTCGTCGACTAGGCTATTTTGATTTATTTTTTTCTTTTTTCTAGAATCAATAGTAATTTCATATTAATTTTGCGTAGTTTTCATATGCATATCATCGGGTAAAGATACTCATTATATCTTTGACTATTATTGATAATTATTGGGAAATTGTTGTTTGGTGAAATTGATTTTTGGGAAAAATAAAAAAGTAAAATCAAAAATCAAAAATCAAGGAGTAATTCTTATTTTCAAACCGTAGAGATATCACAGGGTGCATGTGTGTGTGTTGGCTTACTACCTCTATATAATAACTACAGATATGTTTGATTAGCGAGTTTATAATACCACTCATGTCTGACTATAAATTTAATATGATTAACGTAATCAATCTTAATTATATTACTGTCTGTCTATCTATATTTATTATCTTAATATTTGTATATTTTACCATTTCCACTATTTCTGTCGACGCCCCCACTCCCCTCCACCCCCCTTTGAGAGTTGGAAAAAAACTTTTTTTTAGAGTTTTGTGTAATTTCATCTCACTTGGCAATTCCGGTCACAAAACATAAACAAAAAAAAAAAGAGGTACTGCATATAGTCATTACGTTGTTTACATTTTTTTTGCACCCAATGTATGTTAATTTACGGACTTCCGAAGAACTAAAAAAAAAAATTATCCAAAAACTAATAAACCAACCAAACCAAACCAACCAAACCTCTCTAAAAAAATTCAAGAAAAAAAATTGAAACAATAGAAATTGAACCAATCAGATGAATTGATTTAATTATATTTAAATGGAGGGGGTTTATTCTTGTCTTTTTTCTTTTTTCTTTGACTTCTAAAGTTACAAAAATAGAACTACTAGAGATACGTGAAGAAATAATAATCTGAAATGCCAAATTTCTGGTTTAAGCTATTTTATAATGACAAACCAAACCAAGTCAAACCAAAGGGGGAGAGCATATAATTAAAGCGGCAGTAGTGGTGACGAGGAGGCAGGATATAGGGGTAAAGAATAATGATGCTTTTTTATGCAATGTAATAGCCCCTACTACTGTATATTATATATCGATTGTCAATTGGAATTTTCAAATAACTATATAAAAAACAAAGGATATTGTGAAGATTGAACAACATTTGTATTCCAAAAGTTTTAGATTGTGAGATGGTAAATCCCTCCGTATATGTCATCTGCATTGTAAACAGTATAATTAGATTAAATATAATATTGATAGTTGTACTGAAGGAGGAAGGAAGTAGTAAAAGTAATCAATCAAATGGGAAAAAAATGTTCAATAGTTACATATGGATAGAAACATAGGGTGCAAATTTGAGAATATGTTTGTTTGTACTAGTTTCATTTTAACTAAAAGTTGAGTTAGCATACAAGCACAAAAGAGCGAGCAGTGGTGGTGGTGGGTCGTAGTAATAATTGTCGTCGTAGTTTTAATTAGTAATTAGCAGTAGTAGTGGTAGTAGTTTGAAGAGGAGGAGGAGCTGACTAAATATGCATGAAGATGCATAAAGCAAGGAATTCCGGTTTTTTCATTATGTAGGAAAAAATTTTTTCCTGTTTTGCATTGGTATACTTTTTGGGGGGCTGGGCCGGAAAATTGCTGTAAATCTCAATAATAATAAATCAGTTCCGAGGTCATCATACATCCATTACGTATATATAAGCATTATAGGGTTTATTATATTTGTTGTACATACATACATAAGTACAGAGATATCCAACTCCGCTACCGCTACCGCAACCCACACGGCCGTCTGCCCAGGATTTTGATTCATTTCATTTTGTCATTTGTTTAATTTCTTTACGAATAAAAAGAAGTTTCTTTTTTTTTCTATTCCGTGATGTTATTTATTATTCATTATTTAATATTTATTATTTATTATATATATATATATTGGCTTAGTATCTTGGGCCCTATTTTGGTTTTAAAATATTTGTTTTATACGGAAAGTTCCTTTTTTTTCTTTTATTACAAATTATTATAAACTACTACTTGATTGTTTTTAAGTATGTATTTTATTCTTAATTTAATGACGATATTACAAGTTAATGATTCGATTTGGGATGAAAGAATGTGTTATCAACTTGTGGACGGAATTCAGTAATATTTGATCGACTTTAACTCCTAGTTTTAATCCGTCAAAAGGAAAGAAACAATACAGTAAACGCAATTCAGCAACTGAGACAATGACAATAACTAAAGACGAATTAGAATTGGAATTCCGAGAATAAATAAACAGTTAATATTAGTTTAAAGCATAGCTGTTAAATTAAATAACTAAATGAATGAATGAATGAATGAAATAGAAAATGATTGCCAATTGTTTAAAATTTTTGTTTCAGAAAGATCATGTGGCACTACCAAACGGATTATCACAAATTATCCTAACCTTTAATTTCAATAATATAACCCAAATGGTTATACCATTAACAAACAATTATCAACGGAATTCAACAAGTAAAGGTAAACATACGATTACTTTTAGTCTTAAACTGTTTACATTTCAAACTATTCATTACAATACATTGGCATGATCAAATTTTAATTTAATTTCCCTCGACAAACTAATTGCTATTTTATCGATATTTCCCTTACATATTCGTCTCCTTCTTGTGCTTCTTTTTGTTCTATTTCAATAGACTATTCCCATTTTCCCATTTTCCCATTTTCAAATTTTCAAATTTGAAACCGTTTTCTTTTCCTCAAAATTCTTTAGTTGAAATCAAACAAAAACCAAATCCATATTGCCATTAACAATATAATAGACAAACAGGAAGTTTACTGTGAATTAATACTAACTTATGTTTCCATTACAGTTATCATATTAAACAGATTCACCTATAAATTTTATTTGTAACTTCCAGATATAACATATATCAAGTGTTTCAAATATTTTACCATTGCTAATTATTAGCCCTGTTTTTTCTTTTGGAGGTAAAGCACCCCAGTCAGTTTGTATTACTATTGAAGAAGAGAACGAAACATTAAATCATTCTTGATTGGAAGACGATAGTAGTACTGTAAGTTGTATATTTGTTTGATATAACTGTGTTTAGCCTAACAACAACAACAACATCCAAAAAAAAAGGAGAATAAAAAAAAGCAACAACTTACAATGGCTAATAGAAATGATGATAAAAAGTTATCACAGAATGAAGGACAGAACTATTATCACCAACAACCAACTTCACATACTATCAACCAATCTAATGTTGCACCACCACCATTACCACCACCACCTGGCGCGAATTTTCTGGTACCTGGAATAAATCAATTGCCGGGACAACAGTTACCGGCGCATTTTTCTCTACCTCATCAACAACAAACACAAACACCAATATCTCAACCACAACCCATTATACATCCATTCCCACACCAGCATCAATTACTACAGCAACAACAACAGCAACAACCCCACCAACAACAACCTCAATTTCAACTACTAACACAACCCCACCAACAACAACAACAATATCCACCTCCTGAACCATTATCGTCAACGTCATCGTATCACAACAACACAAACTCCAATAACATTCAATATGTAAGACTGTTTCGAAATCATTTGAACCCTTATTATGCAGTCAATCTAAAATTTCTTAAAGATTTGAATACCATGACGAAATTTTGGACCAACCATGAAATTGAAAATCTGAGACGATTAGTTAAATTTAATTTTAAAAGTGAAGGTTCAACTCAAATGGTTAATTTTGAACCAATAACACCTGAACAATATGATAATGTGTCACCTATCATTTCATGTATTTATTGGAAAGAAAAATCACGATATATTAGTACATCAGTTGATATTATTACATTATTAGAATATATGGTGAAACAAACATTTGATGTTGATGAAAAAAATCGTATTAGAAGAAATTTACAATCATTAAAACCAACAACAATTTCCAGAATAAATAAAAATGATCGTAGATTTTTTGATCTTATTATGAGTATGGAAAACCCCAGACCTAGAAACATTGAAAAAGATTTAAAAGTATTTGATTGGTCTGATTTAGGTAGAGCAGTACAGAAAGTGATGTCGAAATATTATGTTGTGCCAAGTCTGGCTCCAACAACATCGTCATCGTTTTCATCTTCATCTTCATTCCAACATCCAAATCCACAACAAATGCAGTCAATGCCAGGTATTGTTGGTAACCCGTCACAACAACAACAACAACAGCCATTATCTGTTCCAACACCAACACCATTACCAAGTAGTATGCCTGCAGTTCCAGTTTATGGTATTTATACTGGACGTTCTTCATTCCCAATTAATCAAACCCCAATTCATTATTTAACTTCTCCAATTGGTAATAATAATAATAATAATAATAATACCGGTGGATCATTCCCTAAATCACAAGTTGCATCACCATCAGTACATCAGCAGCATACATTTAATCAACGACCAGGAACATTTTTTCCATCTCACAACTATTATCAATTTTTTGATCAACCGAAATCACAACCACACTTGCAGCCTTTAACTAGTGGTGGTAGTGGTAGTAATACTAATGTACTTGCATCACCACTGCATACTTTTGAAAGTTCCAATAGACAAACTTTACCGAATGAAAGTAGTGACAAGTATCAAGAGAATCAAACTGGTACTATAAGTGGAAGTAATGATGATTCCCGTAAAACCAAATCTGACTTCAAAGAGAACAACAACACCACAACTAAGAACGAGGAGATTAGTGGAACTACAAAAGAAACTGATAACAATGATGGCAGTAATGAAGACAACAACAAACTTTACTCGAACCAATATCATTCACGAAGCTCTTCTTTTCCTCAATCTATCATATCATTAGAGTCAATTTCAAGTTCAGGTTCAGGTTCAGGTTCAGGGCCAGGGTCACAATTGAAAAATCCACCAAATAGTGACCCAACAAAATTACCATCATCATCAACATCATCATCATCAATTAATAATGCCAACCCAGTGGGATTTTCTGCTGTACCATTATCATCATCATCAGGGAATAATTCCGTATCACCTCCAGTATCATTAAATCCTCGTAATGAATCAGAATCATCTTCATCAGCAAATATGATTACCCCACCGGTACCAATCACAGGGATAAGTGATGAAAAAGATGATCAAAAATCATTGAGTTCATCTAATGGTGATAATGATGGTCATACTAGCAGTAGTAGCAGCAGTGGAAGTAGCAGTAGTGCCAGTGGAAGTAATGGAATTAGTTGTCGTAGTAGTGGTGGTAGTGGTGGTGGTACTTCCAAGAAAAGAAGGAAAAGAAAGAATCGGAAAAAGAAGAATAAAAAGAAGAATCTTAAATTTAAAGATAAATCAAATTCATATTTTTCAAGTGTTTCAAATGATGTATCATCATCAACATCATCAGGGAAAGAATTACAAGATGGTTTATCAGGATCAAGTTCTGGGTTTGTTTCTGGATCTACACCTAGTTCAGGTTCTGCTTCTGTTTCAGCTGCTGGTTCTGGTTCTGGTTCCGGCTCTGGTTCTGGTTCCGGCTCTGGCTCTGGCTCTGGTTCAGGTTCAGAAAATTCAAATAATGAAGGTAATATCAGTAGTGGTGATCGTCGTCGTCGTCGCCGTCATAAACGTCGTCAACATCGTGGTGCAAAAGATATTTATCGAGAAGCATCAAATTCAGGTTCTGATTCCATATATTCCAAGGATAGTGCACTTTCATTAAATAAAGGATCTACTAATTCTTCCACTAATTCAAGTGTTATATGGGATAAAGATTCCAATGGTAGTGGTAGTGGTGGTGGTGTGAAACCATCAACTAACAGTACCAAGAATGGTATATCCTTATTGTCGAAGAATGATAAAAAGAAACCTATTAATATTGCTACTACTAACTCTTCTGATAAGAAGAAAAATAATAAAAAGAAGAAGAATAATTCCAGTACTCATCGTCATCGTCATGATGATGGTCCTGATCAACATGGAACTAATAATGGATCAGAAGAAGGTGGTGATGAAGATGAAGATATTTCAATGGATGAAGGTGATGAAGAAGAAGAAGATTATGTTTTAATGGAAGAAAAAAATAATAATAACAATGATGATAAATTGAAATTGAAATTAAACAACAATGACAATAACCCGACAATTCAAGTATTACAAAAGGAGAAGGAGAATATTAAGTCTGTTGTTGATAAAGATTCACCATCACCACCACCACCTCCTCCTCCTCCTCCTCCTAAATTACCTCTGATTTCACAATTATTAGGAGAAAATTTCCAATCAAACACTAGACCATTTGGTGGTGATGGTGATGGTGATAATGATGATAATGGATCAAATAATAAATTACCACCAATTACGAAAAAAGTTGAAAAATGGAAAGATCGTTAAGCATATATACTGTGTGTTGTGATGTGTGTGTTTGTTTGTATTTATTGAAATTAAATTCTGTATATTTCAGTTATGTATTTTTTTTTTTTTTTTCCATGATGGTGAATTCAATTTTTCATTTTTCTTTTTTTTTTTTTTTTTTTTTTTTTTCATTTTGTTTGTATAAAATATATTTTATCATTGCCCTTTAATGAATTTAATTATATATAAATTGATTTTACTTTTATAATTTGGAATAGTTTATATATTATATATTATATATTGTACTTACAGATATGTCTATTTATTCTTGTTCTTGTTCTTGTTTTCAATTAATTCAACAGTTTCTGAAAAATCTAAAGTACTTTTAAACACTGCACCTTTACCAGGTTCAATAGTAACATAATTCAAATAATCTTTAGGAGTAGAGAAACTAGAAGATTCATCAACTTTTGTAGTAGTTTGATTGGTTGGCCAAACTTTTGCTTGTGGTTTATTTCTAGGGATTATATTATAAAACCCACGATGACTTTTGTTTGTATTTGATTGTAAAAGTAAATTTCTGGGACCAATAACTTTAATAAAATCTTGATTACCTGCTAAATAATTATAACTAGTAGTTTTTAAACCTAAAGTATATTTATTAATAATTTGGAAAAATTTTTTAAATCCATTATTAAAATTTTTCAATTTCAATACAATTAAATTCCATGTTGTAGGTTGAATTAATTTTGGTTTTACAATAGTCACAGGTTCTTTGATGTTGATGTTTGTGTTTGTGGGGTTGGCATTGTTGATTATGGGGAATTCATATTTGACAATACAATTTTGTAAATCATAAGGACCATTAACAGTTATACCTAATAAATTATTTTTATTAATTAAAATTTCTTCATTTTGATTTAAATTAATATTGTAAATTGATGATCCATACCCTGAACTTGAACCATTACCAACAAGTCCAACTTTTCCTCTACCACTTAATAAAGTATATCCCAATTTTTTCCATGAAAATAATCCCGTCTCCAATTTGTTAGTGTTAGTCTTGCTCTTTTTGTCCTTCTTCAATGAACGAGATAATTTTTTCGATATAAATTTAGGTAATTTATGCATGGTTATAGAAAGTGAATTCCCCGTATATACTTGTAATGCCGATTTATCCAAAATTGCCCAATCAGTAGTCCCATCCAAAACTAAATTAACAAACAGTTTCTCAAAACCACTACCACTGCCACTGCCACTACCACTACCACTACCACTACTTCTCGATTTGGAACTAATTAATAATGAAAATGGAGTAGTTGAAATCAATTTTTGATAACCTGATACATAACCTCCATAAATTAATCGTTTCCAAAAATTTGGAAATTGTAATTGACTTCTAACAGAATCAATTGATGATATTTCTTGAATTCCATAAATTGATAATAATGATCCTCGTCTAATATAAACTGGCACTGAAGGTGGTACATTAATCGATAGAATTGAAGAAGAAGAAGAAGAAGAGCCTGTGGCCGTGGCCGTGGTACCTTCTGCTGAACCTAAAGTTTTGAATTCAGGTATTTCTAAAGCTCTATATCCTGCTAATTCTTTAGCTTGTTGAATATTTTCTGGAATAGTGGTGGTTTTAGAAATACTTTCATCATTTTTAATGGTTGTGTTGATGGATGATTGAGTAATTGATATGTTTCTAATAAATGATATATGCAGTAGTTTTGTTCTAACTGGTCTTATATATTGATTCAATGACATATTTATAGGATTAGAATGTTTTCCTGTCTAGTCTAGTTTAGTTTATTGAATAGGTAAATTTGATTGGTTGATGATGTTGTTGTTGTTGTTGTTGTTGTTGGAAAGAAAGAAAAAGAAAAAGAAAAAGAAAAAGAAAAACTTGGTTTGATTTTTCGGTTGGTCTGAATCACAATCATCTCTGTCTCTCTTTATTGGTTCAAAAATATCATTTCAATATGACATGGTAAGTATAACACATAACTCTCCCACAACTACAACTACATTTACTCTATTCACCAATAATAAGTTAATTATATAAAAAATTGATAATGAGCACAAATATATAAATATATATATATATATATATAAAGCCGTATGTTAACCAAGAAGTTAAAAAGGTAGAAGAAATAAATGAATTGAATGGCATAACTCTCCCTCCTTTTTTATTTTTAATTATAACCTACCCCCTCACAGCATTAGTTATAAATATTACTCAACAATGCTAATATATTTCGGGTGGGTTAAGAAGAAGTAGTACTAGTACTAGTATGTCCTTGTTTCTTCTTTTTTTTTTTTGGCTTAGTTCCGCTTCTTTTTTAATTGAGTTGTACCTTTCTTTATAAATTCAAGAAATCTATCACCATATTCTCTAGCAGGAACCGCCAGGATTGTATTTCTTGGATGACTTAAACTTCTCCAACATGTTTCTAATCTTTTTTTCAATGAATAATTTGTTAAACAATCAATAATACCAAGATAATATATCTCTGATGTTGGGATATTTTCTTCACTAGTAGCACGAATCCCTCCATCATGACCATAAAATACATATTTAGATCGACCAGGGAAAACATCATTAGGTAAATCTTGTTGACGATCTAAATCTCTAGGATTAGTATTTATAAGGGCACGTTTATCAAAAGATTTAGGTTCAAAAACTGATAATTGTTTTTCAATATCAGCAGTATTTCCTTTTTTAACATCATGAATTCCTAATAATAAAGAATAATCCATTACATTGACTTTTTGTAATAATTTCACATCTGCTTCTAATTGTTTGAAAAAAATATGTCGTTTTTCGGGACCAAATTGAATTTTTTGATGTCTTTCTAACCAATTAAGATCTTTTAATGTATGTTTTGATAATTCTTTTTCATCCCATCCCGGAGGGATGGTGGTATTTCTACCCCAAGTTGATCCTTTTAAATCATATTTAAGATGAATATCACGATGAGGTGGGAATAAATTATTCATAACCACAAAATGTACTTTACGACTCCCACCACCAAATAATGGCATTTTCACTCGATGTAATCCATAAAATTGTGATATTAATGTATTAGGATTATCTTTAACATGATGATGATAATCTTTTAACATTCTTAACAATTGTTTATGTTCAGAATGATGAATGGTTTTAATAATGAAACGGAAATCTCTGGAATAATAAAAAAATGACCCTGATTTCCCTGGTGATCCTAATTCTGACAAAATATATTTCCCAGTAATTGATACTAAATAATCAGCAGGATCAATACCAAATATTTGTCTCAATTCTCGGAAAACTTCAGGACAATAATCTTTAAATTTAAAATCATATTTAGAACTAGGAGTTAATTCACTACCATCAAAATTAAATGATAATTTTTTAGTCGCTTTAAAATCTTCTTCAGTCAATTTTCTCATTACTCCAGAACATCTAGAAACTGCCACTCTTATACCCGTCAACATATTATATGCCATGACAAAATTTTCATGACCTTCACTGATTTTATTCCCCACCAACACTTTATCTTCTTCAGTTGGTCTTTTCTTCATATGTCGTTTCAATAAAATTGAATCTCTCATTCGTTGAATTTCATGAGTAGAACTTATAGGTAAAGCACGTGGTGAACCCGTGCCACCAAATGTACTTCTATTGGTTGGTCTATCTATATTTATTGAATGTCGAGTCAAGGCAATGGCAGAATCAGTTCTTGAAGTGAGTTTTTGTAATTTTGATGATCCAACGTGACCATCCAAACTTCTTCTCGGTAGCATAGGCATAGGCATAGGAGAAGTGTGTCTTCGAATATTTTTCGGGGTTTCTGTTGTTGTTGTTGTTGAACTTATTATAGTGTTTTGAGGTATCGAAATAGGGTCTGCAGTTGGTTGTGATACTGGTTGTGGTGATTTGATAGTATGGTTAGCCCCTGAATGGTGTTGTTCATGATTGTTACTAATTGGTTTGTGTAAAGGGTCAATATCAAATGATGAACGAGGGTTATTTATTTTAAGATTGAATTGATAACTAGTATCAGAAGGGGGTAATGTTGATTTAGAATCATTGTGATCAAGTGATGAAGGAGTCGTTTCATGAGTATAATTTGAATTTGTTTCTGATCTAGTACCTTTAAAAGAAGTTGGTGTTGATGGAGAGCGATGATTGTCATTGTTGTTGGTGGTGGTGAAGGTGGTATTCTTGTTATTGCTTGATTCTACGATTGGATTACCTTTTTGTACTTGTACTTGTTCTTCTTCCTCTTGCCGCTGAAGTAGATTTTCTGAGGTTAATAATGGTAATTTTATAGTTAATTCATCATCAGATGGTTGTGTTTGAAATTGAGCAGGCAAAGATGAGTTTTTATCACCTCTTTTAGGTGAATCATTATGGAAATGGTCTTGAGGTGGAGGTGGTGCTGATGATGATGGACCAATTGTAGATAACATATTTGATGACAGTGATGATAAAGAAAAATGTTCTTCCAGTAGAATATGTGAAGTGTCTAATATATCTTTAGGATGTTTCAATGACTGTGGATGTGGATGTGGATGTGGAGGAGAAGAATTAGAATCTTTAGATTTGAAATTAGATGGTTTGTGAAATTGACGATATTTGTATTTGTAACATAAATTTATAATAAAAAGTTGACGAAAGTTTAAATTTTTCTATGTTTGTTTGTCTCGTTTTTTTCTTCTTTGGTTTTGGTTTTGGTTTATAACCCTAATTTCTTTCTACTTCT
>OBUW01000399.1_pt1 | contig 25170 bp, 11 predicted proteins | sample 1475761 | NCBI WGS metagenome assembly OBUW01 (sample SAMEA2579908, study PRJEB22360) | human gut metagenome | biome: human gut; feature: human-associated habitat; material: faeces | place: Denmark | collected 2008/2010
CTTTCTTGCCCGAATACATATATGCCCAGCTACAATAACAACTAGTTTACCCTAATTATGGACGGAGTCTCTCTTTTAAATCAATATCTACCATCATGGACACCTACTTCCTTGCCAACTTCCACAAGTATTAGCACCATAAATCCTACAAACACTGCTGGTCTAGCGTTGACATTACTTGAGTTACAGAATGCTATACAAACAGAAACAAATACAATCTCCTTATATTTTCTTTCACGAGCAGCAAGAGGGGTTGCTGCTAGTTATACTATCATCAGTGGTCAACAGTATTTGGCAACTGCCACTGCCACACAAGACTTCCCTGAGGTCACGTCAGCAATGGTGAATGCCACATTAAGTTTAAAACAATTAGAATGGAAGGCTAATTTATATGCTATTAATCTTTCAGTACCATTTAATGCATTTTTTGCTGCCATGTTTGGAGTTACGTTAATTTGCCTTTTGGGCATTGGGTTCTCAACAAAAACAAAGTATTTTACTATTTGTTTAGCTTGTGGAACTATCTTGGAAGTTATTGGCTATGTTGCAAGAACTTTAGCCCATTATTCTTGGTCGGATCCCAATTTATTTTTGTGTCAGATTGTTAGTTTGACGGTTGCCCCAGCATTTATTATGGCTGGAGTTTATTATTTATTATCGCAAATGATCATTATTCATGGAGAACAGTATGCCATATTGAAACCAATTATGGTATCGATTATCTTTATATTCTGTGATGTTGTGAGTTTATTTGTTCAAGCAAGTGGGGGTGCTGCTGCTGCCGTTTCATTACGACTGTTTAAAGATACTGAATTAGGTACCTATATTATGGTTGGTGGAATTGGATTCCAAGTTGTATCAATGACTTTGTTTCTATATTTCCTATTTGATTTTGTTTATCGATCATTTTTCACAGCCAATTCCAATATCAAATATTCTTTCAGCACATATTGTCTGTTGCTTTTCAATACCAAAAAGGGAAGACTATTACGCCAAGACTTGGAACCATTCTATGATGTTGGCTATAAACATATAAGACAACGGAGTTTATTCAACTATATGCCGTTGGTTATAATTATATCTGTTGGATTTATTTACATACGATGCATCTACAGAGTGATTGAACTAAGTGAAGGCTGGCGAGGGTATTTGATAACTCACGAGGAATACATTTTTGCATTAGATGCATTGATGGTACTTCTCACCTGTATCACATATGTGTTTTTCCATCCTGGTTTGGTGTTTGGTAAGCAGATGACAGCACAAATATCCGTCTCTGCAAATAAAAGTGAAAGTGCTGCCGATCATGAAAGCCATTGTGGCAATTCAAGGATGTATAACTATTCTAAGAACCATTCTAACTCACCACAGATTTCTCATGATGAAAAGTTCATAATGGATCAGAGACAAAAGTATTACAATCCCTATTTTTTACCAACAAAATTTTCTCAATACAACTCCCACTCGTACCCTTCATCTGAAACATATACGTATTTCTCATATAATTCAAAACTAGAAACTAAATCAGAGAGTTCATGGCAAAATCGCTAATTGATTTCACATTAATATTATCATACGAGTGCTTTTTTTCCATCACATAACATAACATAGCTTTATAAAGTATATTAATAAAATCCCATTATCACTATATCACAAAAATTAAATAACCAAGAAAAACTGTATAATTATATCTATCTATATATGTAAGCACAAAACCAAAACCAAAACCAAAACCAAAACCAAAACTACGACAGCAAATATAAAGTACTAAAATCGGAAACCATGTATAAATGTACTCTATTTAGCTCTAGGAATCCATTTTGGTGCATTTTTTACACAATAACTATCGGCACAACCGCAAGGTTTCAATTTTGTCACGTCAGTTTGCTTATCTTGAACAATTAAGCATGGATGATACGAAGGAACCTCTTGCTTTATGGTAGGCTTTTGTGGTGGGATGTATGCTGCCTCTAAATAATTGGATAATCTAGCACTTTCCATTGTAAATTTGTAAACTAGTTTATTGAAAGTTGATGATAAAAATTAATTGACTACAACGATTGAAATAGTTTTTAACAGAAAAAGAAAAGTACTGGGAAAACGAGCTATATATATATATAAGTCGTCATGATATCAGAACATTTACATATATGAGTAATTTTTATTTTCATTTTTCAGGATTAAGGTGTTGCAGGCTTATTTTTAGCTTCAAAATTTCAGGAAGGAAAAATTGCGTTGCTGTGAGATAAGATATCGGATGCAAATCCGGTAATCAATCCACCTTCAAAAACCAGGATAAGATTTTATAAACAAACAACTCACCCTTATAAAAATTCATGGACAGCGAGCTACTGAAATTCAAAATAATCAAGTTTGATAAAATCCAATGTCGTCATCATAACTAACCCAGATTATAAGAGATGTCAAAAAAAAAAATTACAAATCCAGTTTAGAAGGGGTTATAACAAAGTTGCAAATGGAATGCGATAACCGAATGAGAACTACTGATTATCATTATAAAAATGGAAATCTGCAATTAAATTATTCATATTTACTTATTTCTGATTCAAGTAATTTATTAGAAATTCTTAAATCCTGTACTAAATCATCCCACAATCGATAAAACTAGACTAATAGTTAGTAATTGTTAATTCTCAAGCTCTCTCATCTCTGAGTTCTGTTATAGAAGGTTTATGAAACTCACCTGTTGCAAAAGCCTTTCATGAACGAATTTTGAAAACAATATACCAAAGCTACACCACTTGATACCAGTTTTTTGATCCTCGTGATCTCTAAATTGATGATTAACAGACAAGCAAACATTAATGTTAGTAAATTCTCCTTTTTTTTCTTCTAATAAATGCAAAATACATACATCAACAAATAGATTCCATGATTCCATGATTTTGTTGCAAGCCATTCCATCTCGAAAGTTGGAATAGTTATCTCGTTTCTATTTGCTTTGATCAATTTATACAGTTGTAACATCAAAACTTCTTCCTCGGAACTAAAATTATGCCCTGAAACTTCCATGAGCAACCTCATCCAAGTAATTATGTTTTTAACTTGAGAGGGCTCTATGTTTTTGATTGCTTGACTGATTACCAGACCTATCAATTGTTTTCTCTTTTGATTAGAAATCTGTCTTTCAGAATCTGTGATTAATTGGATAAATAAATCATACATGTCATTGCAAACTGCTGGTTTAAAGCCTTTACATTCAAGAACGATATCATGCAAGCTTTGACTGGACCCCAGTGACAACTCCGCTTGGAAGTGAATCACGATTATTTGTTGCAAGCATTCTTTCCAATTAGAATCAGTATCGTTTTGCTTATAAACAACGCCTTTTAACTCAAGACATTTTTCTCTGATTGCAATCCACTCACTCGCTCCTAGGGAGCAATCCAAACAAGTGTTTAAAATACCAAAAATAGTGGCTCTTACTTTCCAGAGTATTAACTGTTCTCCTCTTTCTGCTTCAATATCTGGAGAAATCAAATCAATAAACGCAATACAAATTTTGTAGAATAGACCAACAAAAGAATTCAACTCTCCATTTTGACAAGACATGGCTATATTGTATGACTTGCTAGCGAGCCACTCCAAGTCATCAATTGTAAATATGTGAATCTGTGTTGATGCTATTTTTTTAGCAATTGCACAACTATTTTCAAGCAATTCTTTCAAAGAATGTAAAGTACTTTCACTCAAATTCCCACCGTTTTCAAGTTCAGTAAGGTACATCACAACAGCACACCGACAACAGGTTGGTAAAACAACATTATGAGATTCAAGTTTAGATATGCTTTCTTTTGTCAATTCCATCTCACATATATGCTCAACTAATTTTAAGAAAATTGACCTGATAGCCTCGAGGGGTAGTTTACCTTTACTTTCAAGTATACAAACAGCGATAGTTAAAACAGTTAGTGAATCATCATTACTGAGAATTTTGTCAATACATTCTAGTGCCAGTTTTTCATTTCCTAACATTAAGTTGGCTCTGAACAAATTAAACTGGGTAAGCGGTGCATTTTTATCTTCAGGATCCATTTGCGAAGCTGTGGAAATAACTTGATTGTATTCTCCAAGCAGAAAGTAATTGTTCTGGATGACCCTCAAAACTTTCCCTCTGTCTTGATTCTCCTTGTAATCGGTATAGAAAAGTCGTGATAAAGCTATCTTTAACCATTCTAAGCTTTCGATATACTCAGCTTGTTTATAAAACTTTATTCCCTGTGACCATATAATTGCAACAATACTCGTTTTTGTAGTTCCTGATAATTGTTTTTGTAGCGATTTTTCTGCAAATTGCAAGAACAGCTGTAGCTCTTTTAGGGTTTCTTCAGAATCTTTGCTGGTGTTCAACAAAACGTTGACTACGAATTTGGTAGTTATCAAAGTATCACTAAAAGAAGGGTTAGAATTAATATGTGCAAGCAAATAATCTATGCATTTGTTGACCCCTCGAAAGCATTTGTTTACATTTAGTTTTAGCAAGTCGACTGTTTTTTCAAAATATGCAGCAGTATCAACAGAAGTTACTAAACGCATTAACACGTCTTCTGTTTCCACTTCTTCTGCATCATCGCATATTTCAAAATATAGACAATACATTTCAAATTTATTTGGAAACTGATGTTGCATATGGCTGAATGCTTTTTTGATGTTGCGTTGGGTTTCTGGAGTGCCAATCGATTTATAAGTTTTAATTAGTAAGACATAACAATTGAAATACTTTTCTTGAAAGAACAGTGAATCCATTGTGTTACTTTCTAAATGCTTAATGGCAATCAAAATCAAAAATTTTGCATTTTCAAAATCACTGTGTTCATATAACTGCAAACAATGATTATAAAGCACTCTGCTGCATTCTCCAAGAAAGAAGGGGTCTGACAAGTTTTTGTAGGAGCTCAATTTGCTTTCATAGTTTCTTGCAAGCACAAAATTGTTATTTATAGCTGCATAGTTCAAATTGAGAATAGTCAGCTTGTGGTAGTACTCATTTAGTAGTTGCCGCTTTTGATCCTTCAACGGCATATCCTTGTTAATTCCCATTAATTTTCCTATCATTGGTTCCAAGTATATATTGCATTTATCAGAAACATCATTAATGGCATTGGTAATGGCACCAGAATACAAATTCAATAGACAGGAAATATTGGTAAGACATCTATCTACATTTGGATTCAAAGTTTCATACACAATTAGCAACAAAATGGAGTATAATTTCACCTTGTAAATGGCGTCCAAATGGGATGCAAATGAACTAGTAGAATTCCACAATTCTGTCCCACTAAACTCTAAGGACTCCTGCAAGCTCGTTGGTATTTGAATAATTTCCAATGAGCTCTCCATATTTCGATAAATTGTGGCAACTAGTGGTAAAACAACATCTAGAATTGTATTCAATTTAAGTGCTTGGTCGTTTTCAAGTGCTGTTAGTGACACGAGAATTTCGTGGATTTCTTTGGCACTCTCTACTGACTATGTTAGTAACTGCAAACTAATCAACGTGACTACTTTTAAATATAACATACTAATAAAACTGCTTATTGAATTTTCATAGTTTGAAACAAGTTGCGACATTGATAAGTCAACTCCTTGGTTGTAAATAAAATTAACACTTTACCTTTCTATTTGTTTATTGTTGTGTGCACTTTTTTTGCAACACCAATCAATCATACAAAAAAAGATAGTAAGAAAAAAAAAGTCAACCATATACCTCTACAATGCTACAAGAACTGTACTTTGGTTCCTGTTTTTTATTTTTAACCTGATATAATTATTAATATTATACACTTAAAACATGCTCTTTATATACGTTTATTTTTTACCAGTTTTCTTGGCAGCTTTCTTTTCTTTGTCTTGTTGTTCTTTCAAAACTCTCTTGACAATTTTTTGTTCTTCAATTAAGAAAGCTCTAACGATTCTTTCCTTGACACAGTTAGCACATCTAGAACCACCGTAAGCTCTTTGGACGGTCTTGTGGGTTTTGGAAACTTGAGCGTATTGTCTTGGTCTCAAAGTGGAGATACCAGCTAAAGCGGAACCACAGTCACCACATTTAACTCTAGAAGCAGCCTTCTTGACGTGTTGAGCAACTAATTTACCACCTGGGGTTTTAACAACCTTGATTTTGTTGGATCTGGTGTTGTCTAAAAAGAAAAATTTTGTTAGTATAATGCTATTTTATGTTATAGGTGCTGGGTCATTTCAAACATGTTCACCAATGTTGTTATCAAGACAATAATACAGTTTTCTCTGTCATAATAAACTCTCTGTTTGTCTAAATGATTGAAACATCCCATGATGTCTGGTCTTTTTGTATTTGTCGATTGATATTCTAATCTCTCATTTTGTTGGACATTATGCTAGAACATTCTACTTTTCATTGCGACACTAGTACATTCGTAGGTATTTCAATAATCTTTCTGCTTGAATTTATGTTCATAGTTCTTGATAAATCCACTTTTCTTTGTTTTCACAAGGTACATTTTATGATTTTTAATTACTTCCTTCAAACACTGTATTATCCCCTTTTCAAACAACAGGTGATTCAAATCTGCCCTCTATTAAACGATATGATTCAAAACATACATGGATTTCTTCTTCTGTAGGTGACACGTTGAGCCATTGTTGATATGTGTTGTTGTATATGCTATCAAGAAAGCAAAAAACCAAAAAATTCAAATTTTCAATATGTGAGATTCTTTCGTTAGGATGTAGGCTCGCACTATGGAAAAAGAGTGAGAAAAAAAAAAGCCTGTACCGATGCCATACATTCACACAAAAAATGGTGTGCATATAAATTGAAAAAAGTATGTTAGGGCTATAGCCCTAAATGTGAATTAATGAAGTAAAAAGAACTAGCTGGTATTATGTTCACTCAAGTTGCTACCACCTGTAAAGCTAGCCTTTTTACACTACCCAAAAGTATCACGTGAACCTTCAACTGCTTATATTTATGTGTTCTAGTTTAAAAATATCCTAACTACTTATAATTTGGTGTCATCCTTTTCAATAGCAACAACTTCTATTTCCAAAGGAACCCCTAATGGCAATTCCTTGACAGCAACACATGATCTGGCTGGTTTGTGTTCACTAAAGTATTTAGCATAAACTTTGTTAAATTCTCCAAATTGTGCTCCCATATCTGTCAAGAAGATGTTAGCCTTAACAATGTGGTTCAACGAGGAATTGGATGCTTCTAAAATGTTAGAAACGTTCTGAATGGCTTGCTCGGCATAATCAGCAATAGTAGCTGAGGCTGGTAATGGCTTGTTGTCTGGAGTGTAAGGAATTTGACCTGAAACATAAATAAAGCCTAAACACAGTGAAATTGTTAGTAATCTTGATCAATTTGACAAGCCTTGTAAGCCAATTGAATTCTTCCTTAAACAAATAATTACGTACCGTTGACTTTAATTGCTTGTGAGTAAGAGGCAGCAGGTGGTGGTGCCTGTGAGGTTCTAACCTGTTTCTTGGTGTTAGTATTAATTGCCTTGTGATTTATACAAAGTTATGGTTCAGGACCCTTCTTTACTTCACATACAGGGGTAATTGTAGAATTGAATCTTTTGGCTGACATGATTACTGATCTAAACGATTGGGAACTCAATTTGTTGGCGAACATTGTCAAGGAACGAAACACAATTATATAACAAAGTTCACGGGAAAAAAAAAACTGAGCAATTTAAATGCTAATCAACATTGGCTTCCGGGGCACTACAATGAGTTGCGGATAAGCAACACTATAGAAGTCAAAAAAAAAAAAGTTAGAGTCATAAAAGAGTCAAGCTATACTACATATTTATACACATATAAAACCATTTAAAAATGGGGTCTACTTCTTTTTGGATTTTTTCTTCTTTTTTGATTTCTTTTTAGAACCATTCTGTGGCTTTGCTGTTTCTTTTTTTTCAAATCTACCTTCTCCATTTAGGAATTCTGTATTAAACTCTGCGTCAAAGCCCTCGTCAATTTCTGTAGTTGCATCCAACTTCGATATCGACCCTGATGAGATAACTGGTTCAAATTTCCCAAAAAGAGTTTCTGCAAGATAGTCGACTTTACATAACGTGTTAAAGTTGGTTAGGAAATATCTGAAGTCATCATTTATTTCTTCCAACTTTGGTGCTTCTCCACTTTGGCTTAACACAGCTTCTAGATGACATTCAATTCTTTTTGCAAACGACTCGATGATCCTTTTATTTTTTAAATTTTTAGCTATGTCCGTGCTGATTTCTTCAGTTGTAGCTTTTTCATATTTTTCAAACAAGTTTATTTCATCCTCTTTTGAAACTGTCGTATCAAAACTGTTAGTTGCCTTTTTATTTTCAGTATTGCCATTTTTAATCTTGAAAAATAATCTCCTTGCCTCTGGAACTTTGCCAATCCAATTTATAAGCAACACTTGCAACTCATTTGTATAATCATGGAGATGATCGGACTTGTTTCCAGACAAATCTATAATACCCATCTGAATTAAATGGTTGATCATAAGACATAGTACAGACAAAAGCTTCTTTGCAATTGATTCTGCTAGGAAGACTCGATAGCCATCGTGTACATCGATCCCATCTGTTGCTGACAAATAATCAGCACTGTTGCCCAAGAACTCATGCAAAACCATCAGCTGTTCAATTTCGCTTAGGTGTACTTTTCCTCCCTTTCTGGAAAACTTGTAAGGAAAAGTTATATCTTTAGTGCCACGAAGGCCGCTTACCAATTCATAAACGTAGTCCACTAATGAAATCGATAGATTCATTATATGGGTCAAAAACCAAATGAGCAACTTTCTATGACCTTCACACATTAACATTTCGTCCATTGCTGCTCTCGCAAGCAGTGGGTTATTATGGAAAAACAACTCAAATTTTGTAACGCTGAAGATAGGTGCAATCATCTTATTGTTATCTTCTTGTGTTATCCTGATTGCTTCCATGCTAGCCAGAGACGTCCAAAATTGATAAATTTTCATCGGCGTTATTGATGAATCTCTCTTTTCTTTGTTGTCTAGAATAGACTTTGCTATCGTGTTGATTATCACTTGTCCAATTTTACATTCGGCCTGAGAATTTCCTTCAATAGAATTTGTACTTAAAAATTCAAGTGCCTGGTACAATTCGTCCCATAACGCAAAAAAGTCATCCGAATCACTCTTGTTTGGTAATGCTTCAAATTCTTTAAGCTTAGCTAAGAACAGATCATTAAATTCATTATTTCCTCCTCGAGTAATATCTCGCCAATCTCGTCCCAAATCGTCAAACTCAAGTTCAGGTACAATAAGACTTTCTGTAATCTCAGATGGTATTATAGAGACATCTTCACCTTTTGCCCCCCTCCTTAACTCAGCTTTGAATAGTTTCTTGCTGTTAGCTTCATTATATTTGTCGTCTTCTGCATCGTCATACAATTCACATTCAAGCATGTACTTGATATCTTCATCAAATCTGTCAGCATATTCCAAGTCAATTAGTATGTCACCCACCTCTGATATTTTTGTGGATTGATTTAGTCTTCTACTGGCGTGCTCTTGATTAATTGAAGGTTTCTCGTTGACTTGATGAGCCCCCGCTGTGAACGATGTTCCCGAATATAGCATCAACAAGGCGATCGAAACCAACCTCATATCTAGCAGTATTGCTCCTCCATTGCTGTTGCTTCTGGCTAAAGGCTGTATGAAGTTGAAAACTGTTTCATTTTTTATATCTGACGACAGTTCTGAATGTATAGACAAATCATCGTCTAATACTGGCGCCGACGAAGGATTCTTGTTTAGTATCCAGGCTAGAACGCACCGTATTGAGCTTGAACCCTTTAGAGTTTGCTGAATTATATACGGTGTTTCCTTATTCTCGCCATTTTCGAGATTGAGAAATTCAATTCTTCTGTCTATTGCTAATCCAAGAATTATGATATTAGTGTGACATTTCCATAGTTTGAGAAAATAGTGCAAGTAAGGATTTGTAGTCAAGTTGTAATCACCTGATTTAGGAATAAATAATTTGTACATGGCTGAAATCACAACACAGGTAATCGAATAAAGTAGTCTAAGATTATAGTCATTGCTTGCAATGATTTCGTTTGGTGTCCAAATGTGCAAGTTTGCCATATAATGGTTTTCATCATTGTTAACATATCTTAATTCTAACTCATCATCGGCATTTAGTAGGACATGTATTTTACTTAAAATTGTGAATAAAATTGTGGAAATATCAAATTTAATTGATTCGATTGGAATGTCATCGGCACTTTGTTCTTCAATGTACGATTTGAACAGAACGGCTATAGCCAAATCTGCTATGCAATCAACGCTTAGGACAAAATCTGCAGACTCTTCCGGTTGGGTAAAAGGATCACACAATGAAGCAATTGTCTTAAATATTAGCTGTGTAAGATTATTGTCTCCTGGTGGCAATTGGAGTAGTCCTGCAATAAAGTCATGTCGATCAGTTAAACTCAGAGTGGGCGCATTCGCAGGAACTGTAAAGTCGACCTCAAAGCTTTCTATATCTTCTTCCGAATCGTTATCCAGCATATCATATCACTTTTTGTGCTAATGGTTTTCAATCTATTTTGTACTTTGTAGTCGTACTACTTAAACAAACTTGGAAATAGGAAGAAGAAAAAAACCGCATTTAAAAAAAAAAAGAGAAGATAGATGTGAAGTAGTAGGAAGGGGAAAAAAAATAAATTGTGTCAACAAACCTGGCTGCATAAAAGAAGTACATACATACCGATGTGTGCTACAACACCTACTGCTTTTCTACTTCGGAAATTTGCCGCTACTTACATTAACTAAAGTGATTTGTTATATGTATTACGACTCTTTTATTACCATGGATTACTATTAGATTACAAAAACCTGTTTTAATCCTTTCCCAAAAATACCTCTTACACTTGAAGCTCGATTCTTGGAATAAGCGACCAAAACAGCTAACCCAATTGAAAACACAATACTTTCAATGGCTAGGTTTTTCTTTGTTGGCTCCAGCGGAACCAATGTTCCAAGTCCTCTAGGAGCAACAAACAACGCCAATTCCTTACGTCTCTGTGGGGTTTCAATGAAAGATGAAAAGCCGCACATGAAGGCACCACTGGCAGCACAAATAGTGTCATCGAATCTTACTCTTGGGATTTTAGGGAACAACTTTGGTAGTAATCTGGTTCTTGCTAAGCATACTGCGTACCAATAAAATCCAATAAATGCACCTAAGAAACTTGCGGAGCGGATTGAAGACTTGATTGCACGGAATAGACGAGCCGACATTTTGACTTTCAGCGGGAAGATCAACATCAACAAGTTCAAGGGTGCATAAACACCAATGGCAAATTTGAATCCCCTCCAGAACCTCCACAAGGCGTGAAGTTCGCAACTCTTTGTTGTAAACGCATGGACAGCTTCACATTCTATTGGTTGAGTCAAAACAGTGTTACCACGTTTGGGATCCCTGCCATGCTTTTCAAAATAAGGACCCAAGTAATCCTCATACGGTCCATGTTCTCCGTACACAAGTTTCTTCTGTTGAACTAACCTCAAAATCTCCCAAAATTCGATATCCATGTTAGCAGCCGATGTGATCCATTTGTGATAACTAGGTGGTAACTTTTCAGGATAAAAGAACCAACAAAACATAATACAGGTGCAACTTGCAATAAACAAGAGTGCGTCTCCGTAACCTGATAAGCTGCTTGGTGTAATTTTAGACAAGGACGAAGAAAGGGTGGTATCTAACGCTCTCGTCGCTACTAACAAAGTCAAGTCCAAAGAGTTATATCTTCCGTAGCCAAGAACATGGGTTTGGTAGGTTGGAAATGTCACTATGGCAGAAATCAACGCGGCTAATAGTGTGGACACAAATACTCTTGAAGTGGGGCTCTTTGCCAACCTGTTATTTCTCTTCAACAATTTTAGAAACATTGGTTCCAAAAGATTTATTCCTGCCACCAAACTAGCAGCAAACATTGGGAATTTTCGAGGATGCAAGGCATTTATCATGGTTTTTTTCACCCTAGGAATGATTTTGTCGTATTTGTTTTTCCTAATGGCACTCAAAATCTGACCTATGGCTTTTGGTAAAACCAAATAAAGGTAGGCGTATAAGAAAGCTCTTAAAGATGGTTTAGCTATGTTATTGAGTAGATGTCTGGTAACACGTCTGTGTTGTTGACTGTTTTTCAACATCTCAGAAGTTAAGGACAGCATTGTATAAAGATTATGAGTTAATGAAATATATAGATATATTGTGACAAACTTAGTTCTGAAAGATAAAAATTGAAAATAAAAAAATGAAAATAAAAACAAAATGGAAATAGATATAGAAATTGGGAAACCGAGGACTAATGAAAATTCAGTATGCCAGATCTAAGTTGAAGTGTATTAAACTCAATTTAGATACTGCTGAAAATGGAGAAAATAAAAAACTATATAAATAATAATATCCACACATTCAACTTGCTACTAATGGTCTCGCATTTTTGTGACTTTGGTGCACGTCTTTGGAAATATTTTGCAGTTCTAAAAGTATGTTATTGTTTCGCGTCTGTCGTCGTATAGTGTAGTTTGTCTGGTTGCTTTCTCTTGGTGTCAGGTTCACTTTTTTTTCGTGGGCAAGGGTTGTGTGTGTGTGTATCCTGTTACAGCTATTTTCCAAATTTCGCATAATTTTTCATAAACACCAACAATTGGATTTTCTGTTTCTTGCTGTTGAGATTTTGAACACGACTAACATTCATTTTTGTTTTTTTTTCTTGATGTGTTGGTCAAATCAATTCTCATAACAACTACCAACAATTTTTTTTTCCTTCGACTCTCACTAATTGCTTGAAAATTGTTCATAATACTGTTTGATTTATAGTTATTTAATTCAATTCTTCCTTTTTATATTATCTGTCAATTGCACTTTTATATCAAGCATCACTATTTTTTTTTCTTTGCCCCATTCTTTTGTTTTAAAGTATTGTTTTGAAATTAGTAAAGAAAAATATTCATAAAAGATGGTGAAGATTAGTGAAATAGCACGTACTTCAACATTTGCTTGGAGTCTGAAAAATTTACCCTTATTAGCAGCCGGTACGGTAGCAGGTGCAGTTGATATCAACTTTAGTTTATCCGCCACTTTAGAGTTATGGGATATATTCTCACCAACAAATAAGACAGAACCAATATTTTCCGCCACAGTTGATAATAGATTCTATGCATTGGCCTGGTCAAAACCGTTTGAAGGCAGACCCCAGGGCTTATTAGCTGGTGCCTTTGAAAACGGGACAGTTGAGTTTTGGGATGCTGATGTTTTAATTAAAACAAAAGACCTTGCTAAGGCTTCTGTTCATAAATCCAATAAACACACTGGTGCTGTTAAATCTTTGCAGTTTAATCCAATTCAAAATCATGTATTGGTGACTGGTGGATCAAATGGTCAAATTTTTATTTGGGATACCAAAACCTTCAGTGAACCATTTGCCCCAGGACAAGCAATGACACCAATGGATGAAATCACATCCGTTTCTTGGAACAACTCAGTTAGTCATATTCTTGCTAGTACTGGAAATGGCGGTTACACCTCTATTTGGGATTTAAAGACGAAAAGAGAGGTTTTGCATTTATCCTACACTGGTGCTGGAGGTAGAGCTAACTTTTCATATGTTTCCTGGCACCCTTCCCAGTCCACAAAATTGATTACTGCAAGTGATAATGATTCCTGTCCCCTTATATTGACGTGGGATTTGAGAAATTCCAATGCTCCAGAAAAGATCTTGGAAGGTCATAAAAAGGGGGTTTTATCCTTAGATTGGTGTAAGCAAGATCCAACTTTGTTACTTTCAAGTGGTAAGGATAATTCGACTTTCTTGTGGAATCCTATTGAAGGTATCAAGTTAGGAGAGTATCCAACTACAGCAAATTGGGCATTTGAAACCAAGTTTGCCCCAGCTGCTCCTGATATTTTTGCCACTGCATCATTTGATGGTAAAGTTGTTGTTCAAACCATTCAAGACACCTCACCTTCTGTGTCCACTAAAGTCGCCTCAACTGACGACAATGAATTTTGGAGTGAATTATCAACTACTGAGACCCAGCAGCCGGTATTTGAAGTCAAACAAGCACCTAATTGGCTTAAAAATCCAAGCAACGTTTCATTTGGATTTGGTTCAAAATTGGTGATAATCAATACTGACTCCAATGGTAAATCCACTGTCAAGGTTGACAAATTTGTTGCCAAGGGACAAGAAAAAACCGAAAAATTGTTTAAAGATTTGAAAAATGACAACTACTCTTCTCTCATTCAAGATAAGTTAGAAGGAGAGACCGTTAATGAAAATAACAAATCTGATTGGGAGGTTTTGAAGCGTCTATCTGAAACAGGTAAAGAGTCGTTGTTCGAAGATGCAAATAATGATGAAAAAGAAGCAACTTCTCCAGAAACCAAAAAAGAAAATGGAGAAGAAAATGGGGAAGATGATTTCTTTGAACATTTGGGTAATGGAGAAACAGCCAAAAAAGAAGAAGTTTTTGTACCTGAAGGAAATTTCAAGATTTTCACAAATAATGAAAACGAGGACAGTAAAAAGTTGATCAATTTGATTTTGCGTAACAAGACTGAGGAAGCTGTTTCATCGTGTTTGGAGCAAAAGAAGCTTGTGGAAGCTTTAGTTTTGGCTTTGGATGGCTCAGATGATGTTAAACAACAAGTGAAGAATGCGTATTTTAAAAAGAACAAGGAGAATAATCTTTCTCGTGTCATTTACAATGCCTCTACCAAGAATGTTACTGACCTTGTTGCCCATGCCAACGTTGAGAATTGGAAAGAAGTTGCTGTTGGTATTAGCTCATTTACAACTGACTCGTCTGAATATAACAGCAAAATGTCAGAGTTGGGTGATCGTATCTTGAAAGCCAAAGATGGCAAAAGAAATGATGCTGTTGTTTGTTATTTGGCAGGTGGGGCTTTGGATAAAATTTCAAATCTCTGGTTGCAAGAATTGCCTGATTATGAGTCTGAATTATTGAGTTTGAAATCTGAAGAAATCACTTCTCCTTCAGATGCCCGTCTTCAAGCCTTGACCAACTTTGTTGAAAAAGTAGCAACCTACAGATATATCACAAAGTCAACCGGTGAATTCTCTGGACCAATGGTTGAACCACTTGCTAAAGCAATTTTAGAATTTGTTAACTTGGTTGCTGGTAGTGGAGACTTTGACTTGGCTAATAAGTTTTTACAGTTGTTGCCAAGCGAGTTTTCTGGAACTGAAAAGGAAAGAATATTAAAGGCAACCTCCAAAGCTGTTGAACCTGCTTCTGCTGTTAAGTCATCTGCTAATGCAAAAATTGCCAAGCCTGCTTCTTCAAGGGGTCAAACTAGAGCATCAATTAATGCTGTCCCAGCTCCAGCTTATGCTCCTCCTGTTCAAGCTCCTCAACCACCATTAGTGCAACAGCAACAGCAACAGCAACAACAACAGCAACAGCAACCTAATCGCTATGGCTACGCCCAACCAACATACGCTGGTGCAGCACCAAAGACAAATCCATATGCCCGTACTAATCCATATGCTCCAAGCAACAATATTTATAAACCAGCATCTCCAGTTGCTACTCCATCTGGTTTAAGTGGTACTACCAGTGGTGTACCTCCACCTCCACCAAAAGCAAGTTACAAGCATGAGACTGAAGGCTGGAATGATTTACCAGACACATTTAAGGCCAAGACGGCTGCTCCACGTAGAGCTGCTGCTGCTGCCACTCCTCCGGTATCTACTCCTACGCCTGTTTCTGCTCCAGCTTTTGGGTCTCCTGGACAACCACCATCTGCTCCAAGTCAACCAGGAAGTGTTGGATCAGTTTCATCTGCTGGTTATCCTAAGAAAACATTCTCAGCAACGAATGTTCTTCCACCTCCGCCTAAAAGTATCAGTCGTTCTACCTCGAGAACAACGGTTCCAACTTCTTCAACCGTTCCAGCTTCACCAAAACCCACTCCTGTCTCGAATAAGTATGCACCTGCAGTTACCTCGGATGCTCTGCAACCTCCATCATCAGGATTTGCATCTCCAACGTTGAATTCATCTCCTCGTTTGGCTAAGAACCCTTATGCACCAAGTGTCACAGAGCAATTACCACCTAAGATTTCGTACGCCACACCTCCAGCTCATCATTTGGCAAATAATGGACCTTCAACTCCTTCATATGCGCCACCAAAGAATCCATACGCAGTTCCTCCAAGCACATCAGTTTCTCATGCTGGTATTGCTCCACCACCACCAGCACCTAAATTAGGCTCGGCTGCTCCTCCACCACCACAACCTTTTGGATCAAGCATGTCAATGCCTGTACAACCTGCCTTCAATGGAGTTCCTCCTCCACCACCTCCAGTTGGTCGTGCTGTGTCAACCCCTGCAGCTGCTAAAATTGAGCAACCGCCAGCAAGAGAGCCAGAGTTGCCAGTCCAATCAAAACATCCAAAGGGGGATAGAACCCATATTCCGGAAGACTCGTTGCCAATTTACAATTCTTTGACCAATGTGCTTGAGGCTATAAAGCCGAACATACCAGAGAAGTACGCTAAACATGGTACCGATATGGAACAAAGACTCAATATTTTGTTTGATCATTTGAACAATGAAGAAATCTCAAATGGCGTTATTGAGTTACTTTTGAAGGTTGCTACTAGTTTGGAATCCAAAGATTTTGCAAATGCTACTGCTGTAAACCTTCAAATTGCTACTGAGCACAGTGACGAAATTGGAAATTGGCATACAGGACTTAAGCGTCTCATTACTATGGCAGAAGCTATGTACTAAGAGTAAGAGTTTAAAATCAAATGACCAAAAAAAAAATTTACGTAAATAAATAAATTAATAAATAAAGATAGAATCAAAATCAAGAGAGCCGATATTCTGTGGGTTTAATGGTCAATGTTCGTCATGTAAGTACGTTGTTAATATATAGTATTCGTTTTCTTTCCCTAAGCGTTATGTGAGAACGGTGATGTAGAAATCTGAGTCTTTTCCCACATTGCGGATCGTTCTGAATCTATACAATGAACCTTTAGGTATACAAATCAATATTAAGTAAATGATCTACTCTAAATATTTACTTTTAATAAAAAACAACTTCAGCTAGTTTTGCCCCGCCATAATCTCCATCAATGGCTTCTGTGTTGTGAATCTCATCAACTTCAATTAACAAAAAACGGGTTTGTAGATTCAAACCCACTTCGGTGATGTTGTGTCTTGTTGGAACCCATACCTGGAAATACTCTTCGGGGTCAAAAGGAGCGGAAATCTTCACATCCCCGGAATACACCTCTTCAAACACGTCGCTTTGGTTATGCAATTTTCCTTCTGGGTTAGCATATTTATACTTATTAAACAACTCGTTACCAAAATCCACTTGTGCGAAAAAGTCGGTGACAGCTGTAAAACTGCTGCCTGAGTATTTAGAAACTTTTACTCTTTTAGGTGGTTTGTCTCCCCAAATAAAAGTTCCACTAGAAATATTTCTAAAAGACTTCAAATCAACAAGAACTTTACCTGTTGTATCGTTATATTTGGCTTGCCAGCTTGTTGTATTGTCTCCATCATTAATCAGTATAGAGACGTCTCCATATGCACCTTCAGTAATATTAAAAAAGCCTGCTTTGTTGCATTCAGATATGCTATCAGGGAAGCTTTCACTCGTCTCAAACAAAGGAAAGGATTGTTCATCTTCGTCATTAATGGTGTACTTTCCGTGCATTGCATTTCTTTCTGCCAATAAAATTGTCACATAGTTTCGTGCATTGGGTGTTGTTTTTCCCTTATTTTTGATTGTGAAATGTGTTTCGTTAATTGCCATCGAAAGAGTATGGTTGTCATACTTGATACTGTCAAACCTTACACCTTCACCCAAACAAGGCAATGCAATTGGATCTAGTTTTAATAAACGCTGTAATTTGTTATTCTCAAATGTGTAATCGAATCTCATTCCAGTTAAGCCTTGTAATATTGCTTGCAAAAACCCCCCATGTGCTGTTAAAAACGGGAAGGCCGGGTGCGTTCCGCCATTGGTTAAATAATCGTCATTATTTTGTTCTGCAAATTGTGCAAAGGGTCCCCTGAGGAAAGGTTGAATTGCCTTATGCAAGTATGACTGAGAAGCGCATCCAGTGAATGCCAAGTTTGATGCAACGATCGAAAATATTGGGAATGTCATTGCTGGTCCATATCCTACTTGCTTCATGGAATAGAACTCCATGTTTATGTATGCTTGATCTTGGTCAATCAACTCGTTTTCTAAGGGATACGTCATCATAATAACATCTGCCTGTTTGATACCAACTGAAGAATTCATTCCTGAGTACTCTAAAGTTATATTTTGTGTGTTTTCTGCAGTTGGAAGAAACATGGCTGTTTCAATGTCATGATAAATTTTAGGAACTTGCTTTCCTAGAATGCTGCCCGCAATCTGTGCCCATCTCATTACCAAAACTATGCCTGTGTTGGTGTATGCGCCATTGTCTACATGGTTAGCAAACTCGTCGGGGTCGGTGAGGTTTTTCGTCGTATACTTGCCAAGGGTATCATTGTAGTGGACAACATATTCAGCTAAGAAACTTGCAGCATCATTTATGATTGGGTATGCTACAGATTCCAAAAATGTATCATCGGCTGCTCCGCTAATGTGCAACTGCCAACTAGCCATAGCAACTGCCATATTGATATGGTACTCATAATCCAAGCATGGTCCAGTTCCTGTACAATTACCAAATCTACCGCTTGTCCAAGGGTATACCGCACCTTGATACCCCCTAGGTACATTGTCAATAGCTTGCTGGTGAAGATGCACTCGATAGTTTATAAAGCTTTTGATATGGTCTGGAGCAAATGGTAATATTCCATTAAGCATCCATAAATCTGTATCCCAAAAAACCATTCCACCATAGCTGTCGGAACTCAAACCACTTACACCAAGAGCTCCTGTAACACCCTCGGCATTCGGTCTCGTGTTTGCTAACAAATGGAAAATCGAAGCTCTTGCTCCCAAGTTTAACAATGAGTCACTTGGAAATGTAACCAAAGGAGCATCTTGTATTATCTTTGACCATGCCATCCTATGCGAGTTAACTAATTGAGTAGCATCGCCATGCTTTTTATTTTGGGAAACTTTTCTTGCAAACTTTAACACGTCATCTGCAGTCTTAAAAGAGTCTGGATCCAAATCTGTAGTCGCAATCCCAACATATTTGGTAACTTGGACACATGAATGGGGCTCAATAGTAAGTTCAACATTTTGGAAGACTGTTTCGTTAGTTTGTTCTCTGGTAATCTGGCCATTGGCTGATAATGTAGAGTATATTGCACCATCAATATAACTCAACCCTTGAGGATGGAATGTGACATAAATCCCATTTTTGTCGTGTGAAATTTGATTCAATTGACATCTTTGTGAAGAATTAAAGTCAAGCACATCAGAAACAATGACTTGTACGCTTTCATTTCCTGGATTGTAGACTTGCATATTGACCAATCCCAAATTTATATTCTCACGATGAGCAAGAATTTCGTATTTTACATCAAAAGTATTTAGCCAAGTAAACTGAGTAGTAACAATTCCGTCCGACAATGACATGTTTTGGACATAATTGGTGATGTCACCAATTGCTTCATGCTCTAACGAGGGGTCGAGCGTATACTTTTTGCCCAATATTTCGACACTCAATGACAAAGCAGTCCACTGTGGCACAGCAGCTATTACACTTTCATACCCATTTTCTAATAACTCGGCAAAATTGGTTCCTGTTGTGTTTTTTTGTAAATCGTAAAATCCAGCAACAAACGCGCCAGAATATCTCTTGTTGAAAAGTGGCCAACCATTCAACAAGTCGTCATCGTTTGCTGTCAGTGAGTTGGTAAGCTGGTCGTAAGTAAACCCTTGTCCTAAATTTGGTATTCTGCTTCCAATGTATCCATTGGCAACATAGGGCTGTCTTTGGTATTGATTGAAAACTGGGAACTCGGTTGTTCCAACGACATTATCGTGGGGATCGTAAAATGCTTGATCGGAGAACTTGAGCTGGCTAAAAATCTGTTTATTCTCTGGACTATTGACTAATTGCTCGAGATTTGTGTGAAAATTTTGATTTGTAGATCTGGCCGTGCTTGGAACTACATAGGGAAATCCGCTGCAGAACCTGGCATATAGTAAATGAAAACTGAATAAGAGGAATAAATTAGCTAAACACATTAATGCTATCCAACCCTTCTTTTTTGATGCTGCGTGTATGCAAAATTGTATAAATGATTGATTATGTGGAGCACAATTATCTGCTAGAAAGAATGAAGAGTTCGCTGCCATATTTATAGCATGCAGCTCAAAAACCCATTTGGCGGAGTAACCGTGCAGATTTAGTGGAGTGAAATGACGCTACTTTGAAAGTCCCCTTTGTTGGGTAAAGGTGATGTCTATACTATTATCTGTGGTGAAAAGAGCAAGCGTGAAACTACCGGAAACAAGAAGAGTGGGGAAAGAGAAAAATGTTTATTGCTACGAAATAGATAAATTTGGAAGTTTCAATGGTTTAAAAAAAAAATAAGAATTAGGCAACTAAAAACGACCCTACTCTGTTATAATTATTATTCTTGTTCCCCTGGCAAGTTGAATATATAGGGGATCCACAACTGATTTCCAAATTTAGAACAACCAAGATATCTTTTTATATCTATTTAGGTCATAGACGACAACAACAACCCAGCAATTATTTGTTGTATATATGTTGCTCATAAAATGTGAACTTCTTTTATTGATGACCAGCTTACTTTTTTTTTTGTCAGTATCCATGGAATGGGCTCATTCAATTATTGTAGTTCCCCAAAACAAGCATATTGTAGGATTAGCGTTGGTAGTTGTACTTTAGTCTTGTACACCTTTAGTTTCCTTCTTCCGTGAAGACTTGAATTTCGTCTCTGCATTCATTTTCGTACTAAATTTTGTTGAACAGCGGAGATAAAACATGTCGGTAGCAAATATACAAGCTAGCCGTAGTCGTGGTGGTGTGATGTATCTATTTGAATCTTGTATTACATCATACTCAAATTTCAATTGCTTGAACATGCAAAGTAAAAACAGTATTTGCATTACAAGTATGTAAGGAGATGATGCTAACAGAGGATTCAGTTTTGGTGTCAAACTACATGATTCTTATTGATCTCGTTGCTTATACAGAACAATGAATTGGACCAAACATAATGCTTTGAGTCTAATAAAGACTACACAGCAATGCAGAAATAGAAAAAGAAAAGAGTGGAACACGGAACGCAATAATTGCAAAAAAAATAAGCTTGATACGCGGGGTCAACCGGGAATCGAACCCGGGACCACACCAAATTCAGATTTCACACAGTTACAAGAACCGCAGTAAAATCCCTAATGGAGCATGATCGCCACTTCACCATTGACCCAACGATCGCCAAATTTTGGCTGTCTCGTTATACAAGTGTTCTAAAATTATTGCAATCACACAAACTGTCAAGTTCATTTTCAAGTTAGACAAAGGGATTTTGAACAATTTAATGCTTATAATGACTAGGTAAAAAACATTTACTAGCTCCTTTGAAACAATATCTCGAAAAAATGTGGGTATATATAGTATACAAATAATAGTGAATGTCAATATGGTTCCTAAGAAATTAGCCGTGTGCACATTTCAATCAATTCTGAGTTAATTTGGTTGCAAAACACGTTGCCATCAGTTTGAAATTAATTACCTCCAATTATCAATGTGGTTCTGGCTATTAATCAAAGTTGATGTGTTATTTATCAGTATCACTTTATTAATTTCTCTTTCCTTCCAAGTCTTGTGAAAGTGATAAAAACATCACGGCCGTATCTTTGCTTTATTGTAAAATAGTATGATTGCTCTTGCTTTTGCTTAGAATCTCATTTATATTCCTATTTGTAAGCTTGCTTCTAGGATGGAATGCTATGAATGTAACAAAGTGTACATCAAATATAAGGTCGTGTGTATGGTATCCATTTTTTTTTTCTGAATTTTTCAGTCACAAAAAAATTTTTTTCCTTTTAAAATCAATTTCCAATCCAAACCTTATATATCCAAAATCACTTAGAAACATAAAGGATGAGTACAACAAATTGCAGATTTTATGAAAACAAGTATCCAGAAGTGGATGAAGTTGTTATGGTCAACGTCCAGGAAATTGCCGAGATGGGTGCATACGTGAAGTTGTTAGAATATGACAATATCGAAGGGATGGTGTTATTATCGGAATTGTCGAGAAGACGTATTCGTTCTATCCAAAAATTGATCCGTGTCGGTAAGAACGAAGTGGCCGTAGTATTGAGAGTTGACAAAGAAAAGGGATACATTGATTTGTCCAAAAAAGTTGTTTCAGCTGAAGATATAGTGAAGTGTGATGAAAGATATAATAAATCAAAAGCTGTCCACTCCATCTTGAGACATTGTGCCGAAAAATTTAACATTCCTTTGGAAAGATTATATGAAACCATTGGGTGGCCCTTAAGTAGAAAGTATGGTCATGCGTATGATGCTTTCAAGATATCTATCACCGATCCTTCTGTCTTTGACAGTGTCGATGTACCATCAAAGGACGTATTGGAAGAATTAAAGTTATACATTTCAAGAAGATTAACACCTCAGGCAATTAACATCAGAGCCGATGTTGACGTCTCGTGTTTTAGTTACGAAGGTATAGATGCTATAAAGGAAGCTTTAAAAGCTGCTGAGAGCGTCTCAACTTCACAAATGCAAGTCAAGGCTAAATTGGTGGCTGCTCCATTGTACTTCATTACTGTTCAAGCCTTGGATAAGAATGAAGGTGTCAAACTTTTAGAAAAAGCCATTGAAAAAATCACCGAATCAATTGAAGCTAGCGGTGGTAACTGTAAAGTCAGTATGCCTCCAAAGGCTGTTTCGGCTAACGAAGATGCAGAATTAGAACGTATGTTGCAAAGAAGAGAAGCCGAAGACAAAGATTCATCTGACGAGGAAGATGACGCATAATGCATTTTGTACAGTAGATAGGGAAAAGAAATAGACTAGGCAAAATCGTACACACGAATTTTATTCTTTGTATACTAAAATAAAGAGAAAAGAAATACAAAAATCAATGAAAAAAAAGACTGGCTCATATGTAAATATACACTCCGTACCACTACTCAGACTCAATATCATCTTTCTTGATGATAAGTCTATTTTCATTCGCTCTTTCAATAACATAGGCTGGCAAATTGGCAACCAATTGAGGCGGAACTCTCAACTCTGTGAGTGATTCAGGGATAATTACATTGTCAAGACTCTGCAAATCCTGATTGCCACTCAAATCTAAAGTTTTCAAGTAATTTCCAAACTTGACATTTCTAATTAACCGAAGTTCATTGTAAGCTAGACTAAGGTATCGCAAACTAGCAGGAAACTCGAACGATTCAATAGTTTTTATCCCGTGGTACGATAATTTCAATGTTTTCAAATTTGGCGGCAAAATTACATCCTTTAATGTAGTGATGTGCTTGTCGTTTTCATAAAAGAACGGATCCTGTTCAAAATCTAGAACTTCGATTGTAGCAGGGAACGCTACATTTTTCAAAGTCGTGATAAGATTGACCCCCAAATATAGTTCACGCAATTTGGGAGGGAAAACGACCTTGTTCAAAGTTTTGATGTGGTTTTGATTCAAGTACAAAATTTCAATAGTGTTTGGCAATTTTAGTGGATTTATGCTATTGATCCCATTTCCACTTAAAATCAAATGCTTCAAATGCTGGGGTAGTTTCAAACCTCTAGTAGTTGTCATGGACGACTGTAAGTTCAACACTTCTAACAGCTCCGGAAATTTGACACCTGCCATAGATTCATTGGGAATGTTGGAGATGTCCAATAACTGTAGCGACTCAGGAAACTTGACTCCTTTTAAGCTCTCGATTGGATTGAAACAAAGACTGAGTGTCTCTAGGCCACTCGGGAAGTTAACATCTTTTAAGGATTCAATTCGGTTTTGAGAAACATCGAGATCCTTCAACGAAGGAGGGAACTTCACATAGTCTAGGAAATATATCTTGTTTTCGGGAATCTCCAAACTCTTTAAGGTAGGTGGGAAAACAATATCATCAATTGAGGGCATTGCTCCCTGTCCAGCAGATAACTGCTCAAGTTTTGGCGGCATCTTGAATCCGGCTAAAGTCTCCAAGGCGTACCCACCTCCGATATTCAAAATCTTCAAAGAGTCTGGTAATTTCACCCCTGGCAAAAATCGAATACTGCTTTCTCCATAGTCTAGGATTTCAAGATTTTCCCAAAAGTCAATGTCCAGTTGAATCTCCTTACCAAGTTTAGCTAGGTCCTCTTTCTCTGTGATATACACTGTATCCATGTCGTACTTGTTTATCACCGAACAATGGACCACTTTACTGGCTCCGGCGTCACGAAGCACCTTCAAGAACTCAGTATACTTTTTCACTTCCGATTTGGTGTACTCTTTCCATTTTTTACCAGGTTCAAAATGAATATGATAAGAAAGGTCCCCAATATCATCGATCATTTTTTGATTGTTCTTCAAGAAATTTATAAATTTTTGCAAATTAGCCTTGAATTGGTCATTGTACTCGATGCACATGTGTAAATGCTGAAATTTGACTGATGTTATTGTCGTCTCTTTAAGGAATTTGTCAATAGTTTCTATCTCAATTACAGTTATAAAGTTATTCTCCAACTCTCTTAGCTCTTTTAGGAGCATAATCGTATGATAGTACTTTGGCTTGTCATACAACAATACTAATCTGTTGATTGCTGGTGCAGTAGATTCAGTTGACATTATAACTATGCTTGGTTAAGGGGGGATGAAAAAAAAAACGAAGGCAACACGGCTAGTATATTTATTTATATAATCTTTCGTAGCTTGAAAAAGGAGAAAGCTCTTCACCCAGGTTGTAGTTGTTTTTCAGTGTTTCCAGACTTGCCTGATTAAGGAAAAAAAAAAAAGCTTACATTCGTGTCCCCTACAAAATGTGAAACTATATAAGGTTATTGTTGGTTTGTGCACTATTTTGTGTCAGAAACTGATCAATGAAAATGATGGTTATTATGAGAATGGAAAATTTTTCCATCACACATCAGGTGATGACAGAACTAAACTATATTGTGTAGTATAAAT
>OBUW01000401.1_pt1 | contig 25160 bp, 6 predicted proteins | sample 1475761 | NCBI WGS metagenome assembly OBUW01 (sample SAMEA2579908, study PRJEB22360) | human gut metagenome | biome: human gut; feature: human-associated habitat; material: faeces | place: Denmark | collected 2008/2010
TTGGAGGTTCTCTAATAATCACAGTGTCAGTGCCTCCCGGTGGACCAGTAACAGTGGTGGTGGTAGCATAAGATTGGGACCAATATTCAGTTGTAGTAACCGTGTAATTTGGTGGCTCCCTAATGATAACGGTATCAGTACCACCTGGAGGAGCAGTAACTGTAGTGGTAGTAGCATAGGATTGTGACCAGTACTCAGTAGTTGTCACAGTATAGTTTGGTGGCTCTCTGATGATAACAGTAGCGGTACCTCCTGGTGGAGCAGTAACAGTGGTGGTTGTAGCATAAGATTGTGACCAGTATTCAGTAGTGGTAACCGTGTAATTTGGTGGCTCTTTTATGATCACAGTAGCGGTACCTCCTGGAGGAGCAGTCACGGTAGTTGTGGTTGCGTAAGATTGTGACCAGTACTCGGTTGTTGTAACTGTTGGATTTGGTGGTTCTCTAATGATAACGGTATCAGTGCCTCCCGGTGGACCAGTCACAGTAGTTGTAGTAGCATATGATTGAGACCAATATTCAGTAGTGGTGACAGTATAGTTTGGTGGCTCCCTAATGATAACAGTAGCGGTACCTCCTGGTGGAGCAGTAACAGTGGTGGTTGTAGCATAAGATTGTGACCAGTACTCGGTTGTTGTAACTGTTGGACTTGGTGGCTCCCTAATGATAACGGTATCAGTGCCTCCCGGTGGACCAGTCACAGTAGTTGTAGTAGCATATGATTGAGACCAGTATTCAGTTGTGGTAACCGTGTAATTTGGAGGTTCTCTGATGATAACCGTGTCAGTGCCACCCGGTGGTGCAGTAATAGTGGTGGTCGTAGCATAAGATTGAGACCAGTATTCAGTAGTGGTAACCGTGTAATTTGGTGGTTCTCTAATAATCACAGTAGCGGTACCTCCTGGAGGAGCAGTCACAGTTGTAGTAGTAGCATATGACTGGGACCAGTACTCGGTTGTTGTAACTGTTGGACTTGGTGGCTCCCTAATGATAACGGTATCAGTGCCTCCCGGTGGACCAGTCACAGTAGTTGTAGTAGCATATGATTGAGACCAGTATTCAGTTGTGGTAACCGTGTAATTTGGAGGTTCTCTGATGATAACCGTGTCAGTGCCACCCGGTGGTGCAGTAATAGTGGTGGTCGTAGCATAAGATTGAGACCAGTATTCAGTAGTGGTAACCGTGTAATTTGGTGGTTCTCTAATAATCACAGTAGCGGTACCTCCTGGTGGTGCAGTCACAGTTGTAGTAGTAGCATATGATTGAGACCAGTATTCAGTTGTGGTAACCGTGTAATTTGGAGGTTCTCTGATGATAACCGTGTCAGTGCCACCCGGTGGTGCAGTAATAGTGGTGGTCGTAGCATAGGACTGAGACCAGTATTCAGTAGTGGTAACCGTGTAATTTGGTGGCTCTTTTATGATCACAGTAGCGGTACCTCCTGGAGGAGCAGTCACGGTAGTTGTGGTTGCGTAAGATTGTGACCAGTACTCGGTTGTTGTAACTGTTGGGCTTGGAGGTTCTCTAATGATAACAGTATCAGTACCACCTGGAGGGGCAGTAACAGTGGTGGTGGTAGCGTACGATTGAGACCAGTATTCAGTTGTGGTGACAGTATAATTAGGTGGCTCTCTAATAATCACAGTGTCAGTGCCACCTGGTGGAGCAGTCACAGTAGTTGTGGTTGCGTAAGATTGGGACCAATATTCAGTGGTGGTTACAGTTGGGTTTGGAGGTTCTCTGATAATTACTGAGTCAGTACCACCTGGAGGAGCAGTAACTGTAGTAGTAGTAGCATAGGATTGTGACCAGTACTCAGTTGTTGTAACTGTTGGGTTTGGAGGTTCTTTAATAATCACAGTGTCAGTACCTCCTGGTGGACCAGTGACTGTAGTGGTTGTAGCATAGGACTGAGACCAGTACTCAGTAGTTGTCACAGTATAGTTTGGTGGCTCTCTGATGATAACAGTAGCGGTACCTCCTGGTGGGGCAGTTACAGTAGTTGTAGTAGCATATGACTGAGACCAATACTCGGTGGTGGTAACTGTTGGACTTGGAGGTTCTCTAATAATCACAGTGTCAGTGCCACCTGGAGGAGCGGTGACTGTAGTAGTTGTAGCATAAGATTGTGACCAATACTCGGTGGTGGTGACAGTTGGGTTTGGAGGTTCTCTAATGATAACGATATCAGTGCCTCCCGGTGGACTAGTAACAGTGGTGGTGGTAGAGTACGATTGAGACCAGTATTCAGTAGTGGTTACAGTTGGATTTGGTGGCTCCCTAATAATAACAGTATCGGTACCTCCTGGTGGACCAGTGACTGTAGTGGTTGTAGCATATGATTGTGACCAGTATTCAGTAGTAGTGACCGTGTAGTTTGGTGGCTCTCTAATAATCACAGTGTCAGTACCACCTGGAGGGGCAGTTACAGTAGTTGTAGTTGCGTAAGATTGGGACCAATATTCAGTGGTGGTTACAGTTGGATTTGGTGGCTCCCTAATAATAACAGTATCGGTACCTCCTGGTGGACCAGTGACTGTAGTGGTTGTAGCATATGATTGTGACCAGTATTCAGTAGTAGTGACCGTGTAGTTTGGTGGCTCTCTAATAATCACAGTGTCAGTACCACCTGGAGGGGCAGTTACAGTAGTTGTAGTTGCGTACGACTGGGACCAATACTCGGTGGTGGTTACAGTTGGGTTTGGGGGTTCTCTGATAATCACTGAGTCAGTACCACCTGGAGGAGCAGTAACTGTAGTAGTAGTAGCAAAGGATTGAGACCAATACTCGGTTGTAGTGACAGTTGGATTTGGGGGTTCTCTGATAATTACTGAGTCAGTGCCACCCGGCGGAGCAGTCACAGTAGTTGTGGTTGCGTAAGATTGGGACCAATATTCAGTGGTGGTTACAGTTGGGTTTGGAGGTTCTCTGATAATTACTGAGTCAGTACCACCTGGAGGAGCAGTAACTGTAGTAGTAGTAGCAAAGGATTGAGACCAATACTCGGTTGTAGTGACAGTTGGATTTGGGGGTTCTCTGATAATTACTGAGTCAGTGCCACCCGGCGGAGCAGTCACAGTAGTTGTGGTTGCGTAAGATTGGGACCAATATTCAGTGGTGGTTACAGTTGGGTTTGGAGGTTCTCTGATAATTACTGAGTCAGTACCACCTGGAGGAGCAGTAACTGTAGTAGTAGTAGCAAAGGACTGTGACCAATATTCAGTGGTGGTTACAGTTGGGTTTGGAGGTTCTCTGATAATTACTGAGTCAGTACCACCTGGAGGAGCAGTAACTGTAGTAGTAGTAGCAAAGGATTGAGACCAATACTCGGTTGTAGTGACAGTTGGATTTGGGGGTTCTCTGATAATTACTGAGTCAGTGCCACCCGGCGGAGCAGTCACAGTAGTTGTGGTTGCGTAAGATTGGGACCAATATTCAGTGGTGGTTACAGTTGGGTTTGGAGGTTCTCTGATAATTACTGAGTCAGTACCACCTGGAGGGGCAGTTACAGTAGTTGTAGTTGCGTACGACTGGGACCAATACTCGGTGGTGGTTACAGTTGGGTTTGGAGGTTCTCTGATAATTACTGAGTCAGTACCACCTGGAGGAGCAGTAACTGTAGTAGTAGTAGCAAAGGACTGAGACCAATACTCGGTTGTAGTGACAGTTGGATTTGGTGGTTCTCTGATAATTACTGAGTCAGTGCCTCCTGGAGGAGCAGTAACAGTAGTAGTAGTGGCATATGACTGAGACCAATACTCGGTTGTAGTGACAGTTGGATTTGGCAGTGGAACTTGCACAACGACAGTATCTATAGAATCAGTTGGATTGGTACGAGTTGTAGTGGTAGTGATTGTTCCTGTCCATTCACTGGTAACAGTTGTGGTAGTATGATATGGCACATCAACAATAACAGTAGCTGTTTCACCAATTGGTGCAGTCTTAGTCAGGTAGGAAGTTGTCACACCAACATATGAAGTTGTAATGGTAGTTGTTGGAATAGGTTGTAAAATTTCGATTGTTTTGGTTTTGTCAGATTCGGAATTGAATGGTAAAGTAGTCACAGCAGTGGTACTGTCTGTAACTGTTCTAGTTGTTACCACAATGGTAATACCATTAGAACCAGCTTGACTATTACTATATCCCAGCCAAGTATGAGTAAATGAGTCATCAACAGAAGCCGCACCAACACAAGCATATATATTAGTGTATCTCATAGCATATGAGCTGACTCGTGTTGCAGAAACATAAGCATCGACAAATGGACGATATCCGGCAGGAACATTCTGATAAGTTACTAAAACACTTGTTGATGTACAGGTCTTTGTGTAAGAAAAAGATTCCAGTGAAATTGGATAATTCCAATCATTCAACCCATTTGATATCCCGACATGAACTGTGGAACAATCTATAGTAGCACCAGTACCAGCAGTCGAAAATCCCATTGTACCAGAAGTATAACCATTTGCACATTCTTGGGGAAGAAAAAGATTTACTGCTTGTGAAAGACTGGGTAAAATTCTTGACAACAAGATACGATCGCTGGAGGCCACGGTTGATTTTTCAAAATCAACTGTTGTGGAAATGCTAGTGTCACCATCATTAAAAGTAACTGTATTGATTCCTGCAGTAAAACATTGAGAATTTGCCAAATCAACATCTGAACCTGATCCCCCCACACTGAATGAGAAAGGTAATGTTACAGTTCCTATGGCTTTGGTGTCAGCAGTCATTGTAGTAGTCACAGTACATGACACACTAGAAAAAGTAGTAAACTCTTCGGCAGAGTTCAAATTACAAGTAGCATAAGTACGACCATCAGCAACTAAATCAATTGACGTTTGATCAGTAATAAATTTGAAAACACATGGCATGTCTAACGTGAATGTGTCACCAGCACTAGCAGTAGCTCCATCTAAAGACCATCCTATTACAGCGGTCCAAGTAGGATTAGCTGGACCTCTATATGAATAAGAAGCAGCATTGGTCCAAGTTAACGAATTAAAACTATCGAAAATGCCCGTAATAACCTTTGCCGTAGCAACTGATACACAGAGGCTTAGCAACAAAAATTGTAAAAGCATTTGAAATGTTTTGGTGATAGATGGCTAATGTAGAATTATGTTAAAAAAGTGAAAATTATTAAAAACCAATTGTTGTCCGAAATACCTGTTTATATATAATTTCCATAAGGTTGTTGAAAACATCATTTTCCCCCCCCCCCCTTCTTCTTCTTCTTCTTCTTGGCTATTCTTTTTGCAATTCCATTCCATAAAGTAGCCAATAGAGCAAATTTCCAGTAAGCAAATTCTGCAACACATGGTGTATCCAAATATAGCTCTGCATTACTTTTCATGCGTCAATTGTTCTGTAAGAACTATTCCTTAAACCATCTTATCTAATCCCAAAAAATTATTCATGCAGTATGCATTGGGCAAACTAAATGCAGCAACAACAGCAACAACAACGGCAATACCAGTTAATCCTTATTGATGCTTGCTGTTTTGGTAATTTCTTTTGAAAATGGACCATTCGGATGCCCAAATAACTAGCAAGATGAAATCAATCTCGTAATGCACATATCATTGAAATCAAACGTAAGCACCATTTTCAAATGCATAATTACTAATTTGTAATTGTAAAAATGAGTTAATTCAGCATTTATACTGGAGAGAACTATCAATTTGAGGCTTGCAGTTTATGTGAAAACGTTTTAGTATTTGAAAAAGTTAATGTAAGAAAATGAATTCAAGAAAATTAAAGAAAAATCCGAAAGGCGTGTTCATCTGTTCAAAATTTCGTGTGTACTAATTCTTCCTTCTTCATCATCTCCCTTCTTGCTTTGTACAAGATATCTCTTTCTTAGTTTTTGCAGATTTTATTAATTCATATGATTATAATAATTGAAGGCTTTGATTCTTGCATAATCAAGAAGTATCTACATTGTCATAAAAGTAATCTCCTAATTGTTGTGTGTGGTAATACAAGTTGATTGAAATATATTATATACTCATAAAATGGATTGCGATCTTTGATATATTGACATATTATGTTATGTGTTTCGAATACATGAAGAGAAGGAAAGAATGTCAATTTCAAAATATTTGAACAATAACACAAGGCGAATCTTTTCTTGTCTTGTCTTGTCTAGTTGGGTTTGAAATTATAACACAAATATTTGCATGTATTTTAATTTCTTCTGGTTTAAAAATGGCAAGTTCTAACGTGTTTCATTTTAATTCATTTTTCAAAATCATTTTGCTGAGCCATATTGTCAGAACAATAAGAAGACTGAAAAAAAAGAAACGTAGAATACTAATACGAACTATCTCTTCAGTTTTATAAACGAAGCAAAGAGAGCAGCAATCTGATTGTTTAAGATATCGTAATGGGTACATATATATATGCTTTTTTGATGAGGCTTTATGAGATCTTCGAATTATTAAAACCCCTTGGGAGGGGAAATAATATCATTATGGTACAAATCACATTTTTGTATCATCATACGGGTCAACGTTGAAAGAATCATTTATTTTTCAGTAACTATTGTCTTTAAACGACGAAGAATAAAATATTATTGCTTTTCCTCTTCCTTTTCTTTCTCCTCCTCCTCCCTAAGACCTTCTTGGAATCAATTCTGACGGAATACTTTATGCATTTAAGAAAATTCTATTGTTCTTTTCTCAAATTGGCTATTGATTGTCTTTGTTTGTTTTTTCTTTCTTCTCACTCTTCGCTTACACTTGTGTTTTAAAGCCAGGTCCTCCTTTATTGTCAAAATTGATACATGGTTCATGTACGTTGAATTACAAGAGAAGTAACACATTTTTACAATAACAATAGTCATAAATAAGGAATTATCTTTGTGAATATTTTCGTTTACTCAGATGATATTCTTGTGATCACAAGATATGCTTGCAGTTTTTAACTGATAAGGTTATGGTTATGGGCCATCAGCATGTATTGTGGATTGGTTATGTCGTCATTGCTTGTTTCGAGAAGATTCTTCATCCCCACTTACGAACTATGAAAAAATTATCCACTGTTTCAATGATTCTCAAAGCTTCTTCAGTAATTTTTCCATTTTAACACAATATTGGTGTTGAAAACGTTCTTTATTAATTGTTGTTGGTACGGCTTTTAAGTTATCTCCGTAGATAAATCAATAATTACAATTATTACTGAATTTCCTACGATTATTCTCAAATTAAAAGATCTGGTATAATTTGTGGTAATGCAGTAATGTATTCTATAATGGTGAAAGGAGGTGTAAAGTCAATGATACTCCATTATCAAAGCTTATTGGTATTCTACCTATTTACTGAATATAGATTTGTATGTAACTACGAACAAAAAAAAAAGGTTTTGTGTTATAATTGCAAAAAAAAAATTTAAACCACACAGAGATAGTCGTGTAATTTGGAAACGTTTCTTTTTTTTTTGCAGATGCAGCAATCACAGCAACAACCATAACCATCACCATCACCACCACAGCCCAATGACAACAACTACGCCTTAATCTTAAATATGTTGAAAGAGATAAATTTTTTTTCTTGACAACTAATATTATAATTTATTTCGTATCTGTAAAATAATGATAACTGTAATGGTTAAGTATATTTTTAACTCGAATTTTTTTAGTCTAACAAAACCATTGAGAAAATGTTTTTTTTAGATTGAAATTTGGTACGAAATTAGGTTTAAAATTAGCCTTATATAAAAATTTGGAAATGATGATGATGATGATTATACCCTCTTGTGGTGGCACAGTTTCAAAAGTGAACGCCTGTGAATAAACAAGAAAGCAAGAAAGCAAATGTAAATGTAAATAGAAATATAATGTTTTTTTAACCTTGGCTTATACCCCTCACACACAACAACAACCCCCCTCCTTTGCTCTTACAGTAGTTCTCTAATATGAATATTGTAAAACGTCTAAAAAGTACTACTAACGTTATTATTACTTCACACTTTAACAATTCAACGTAAAACCTACAATAACCAAGATCAAACATTTGAACAATTTAGTTTACTTTCAATAAATACAAATAATAATGCATTAAATTTTTTGATTTCTAACATATAATCCTCTAAACATGTATATTACGTATATAACAGACATTCCAAACATTCAAAATTTCCTCCCCAAAAAATAATATATATAAAAATAGATATATATAGATATATAAATATATGCAAATGGTAATGCTAATAATACAAATTTTTCTTTACCAAAAAAAAAAAAAACATATCATGATGTAAAAAACCTACAAACTGGAAATACTAAAAACCAACCCCGTTCTACCTTCTAGGAGAAATAAAAATTCTTTATTTGTTTCTTATCCAATTGAATATTCTTGAAGTTCGTTTCAATCTTGAAGACACTGAACTTACTGATGATGTATCGGTTGCATTTGATCCTCTTCTTCGAAATAAACTTCTATGCATGAAATCATGTTTATTCATGTATTGTGGTGGTGCTTGTGGTTTTGTTGGAGAAGTAGCGGGACCAACTTCTGGTGTAGAAGAAGAAGATGATGAAAATGAAGAAGTAGATGATGTTGTTGCTGGTGCAGGGGCTGATGCCACTGATGGCTTTGATCCACTCTTTCTTTTGAAAACAGGGATCCTCGTCTCATTGAGAATTCTTGTTTCTGCAGGTGATTGTGGTCTAATTGGTGATTGTGGGACAGATCCTTTTCTTTCGAAATCTTCTGATGTGGAAAACACAACAGCTGTAGGTGATATACATGCATCTACCATTGGCGTCGAGTTCCCTGATGATGCTGTTATCGTGGATGCACTTTTTTCAATCGTAGTATTGTCACTACTAACATTTGTGTTGATATACAATGGATCCTTATTAAGGTGAGTTTGCTCATTGGTAACAACAATAGCAGGTGTAGTGGTATTGGCTGTAATATCTGCTGTAAAATTTGGTGATGCTGTAGTGTCCATTGTCGAGTTTGTACTACTCGAAGTTGTGTTTGAATCTAAAGCTTCTGAATTGACACTTATGGGACTATTTCTATTCTTCTTTAATTCTGAATTACTAGAAGTACTCAAAGTTGTTGCTGATGTAGATGGGGTTGAAGCTGAAGGTAATTCCAAAATGAATTGAGTTTCCGGTGATTTGGATGATGGTGATCCCGATAATCCTATTGAAGAAGGGACTGTAACAGCTGAAACCGATGTTGGCACTGTCGTTGCCGTTGCCGTTGGTGGTGTAGGTGGAGTATCTATAGTGATATTAGTTTTAGGAGATGCAACTCTTTTGCTATCACCATATCGTAATTGAGGGACATATGAGAATGATCTTTTCCCCTTTAAAGAGGGCAAAGAAGAAGAATGGTTAAGATATTTGTTGCTATTGTTATTGTTATTGTTATTGTTGCGATTCAATGGAGGAGTCACGGTTCGTTCAATGCCACTAACATTTTCTGATGAAATTTTCATTGCGTTTGATATAATTTTTGATTGATCATAAATATTTTTATATCTACTTGCTTTGGCTCCTGATCTTGGTGTTGCAAACAATGAGCTTGATGATGAGTTGGAAAGGGTTTTCTCAATAGTTTTCGTTTTTAAACTTGAATTTGATGAATTAGCAGAAGCTGATTGATAAAATGAAGGTGGTGGTAATGCTTCATCTGATCCATCATTAATATGAAGACGTAAATCTTCTATTTCCTCTTCGTCTTCTTCTTCTTCCTCATTATCTTCAAAACTCACCTCTAATCTTTCTTCTTCTTCTTCAATGGCATTTTCTTTAATGAAAGGAGACCCCAAGAAATCATCATAATAGAAATTTGCTGGGGCCAGTTCTGTACGTTTATGGAAATGTGTAGTTTTAGGTATTGAACCACTATTGCTGCCAGTATTATTGTTATCACCAATGTGTAAGTTAGCCTTAAATATATCGTCCAAATCTATTAATGCTTCTGGAACATTATCTTTATTTACTGTTGTTTCATTAGTTAAGAAAAACTTGGGTTGATTAGGGTTGTTGTTGTTGTTGTTGTTGTTGTGGTGGTGGTGGTGGTAACTATTATTTTGGAATCCTCGTTTCTGATGTAGTCTGATAGGAGAGTTTAATGAGTTTGATGGCATATGTTGATTGAATTTACCACTTGAAGGTGCAGAAGATGAATATGATTCGAGTTTACCTGAACTTTTAGTAATATTAGGAAAAGCAAAGCCTTGATTAGGATTATTGGCAAAATCTTCAGTATTATTAAATTGATAATGTTTATCTAAATCATCCAGCATGGAAAATATTGGTGGTGGTGGAGGCGGTGAGGAAGAAGAAAATGAAGAAACATGAGTGGTGTTATTAGTAGTCAAATGTGAAGGTGAATTGAATAATCCTAAACCTATTGCATCAAAATCTCCTGACATTGCTTGAGATCGTTTATGTCTATGACCTCTTCTATTAAAATTTGGAGTTAAATGATTTGGATTTGGATTTGGTAAAGATGACATGTTGTATTAATAACCAAAAATAAAGCAATATTAAAAAAAAGTAGAACAGAATTAAATTAAATTAAATTAAATTAAATTAAATTAAGGAAACAAATATGATGGGTGTAAAAAGGCAATCAAGGAGGAATGGCAAATGAAATTAAAGGAATGACGATCCAAACAATATGAATATATAACTGAATTAAAGTTGATTATATAAATGCAAGAAAACACAAATGGTGAAGGTAATATTAGATGAATATAAATATATCTTCTTTTTCAGTGTTATTTTTTTTCTATTGGGTTAAGAAGAAGAAGAAGAAGCCTTGTCTTCCGTAATAATTATATAATGTGTGTGTTGTGTGTGTGCAAGCCAAAAAAAAGAAAAAGAAAATTTTTGACAACCAATTAAAATAGGAAACCTTTCGATATTGACAACTCAAAATTGCTCTTACTTCTTGATAGTTAGTAGATGTATATAAAAGCAGATTATTGTGAATAAAATATCCTGCAAAACTTAAAGATGGGTGGCAGGTTTACTAACAAAATTGAAAGAACAAAAAGAATTAGCAACTGTAATTGTGAGAAAGGCCAAAAAAAAGGTGTAATCTCTCTTTCTTTCTCTTTGTTGTAAAAGCGAGTAATAGTAAATGGGTAGGGGGGAATGCAATATAAGTATAATATAATCTTCTCCTTATTTAAGGGGAGGGAGGGGGGGGGATTTGATAGATTAAGCAATAAATAAAAATGAATTCCTAATGGGAAAATGACGTGGGAGGGAGGGAGGGGAGGGGGAGTGATTGTGAAATAAAGCGAATGAAGAAATATTAAAGGAGTGACTAATGAAGTGCAAGGGGAAGTAAAGGGAAAGGAGTATCAAAGTGAATGTGGATAAGATGGATAAGAATGAAGTGAAGTGAAGTGAAGTGAAGTGAAAAGGTTAATATAGAAAGAAAAGAAGAGTAAAGAAAGCAAAAAAAAATTCTGTTGGGATGGATGGATGAAGTGGTGGTAGTGGTGGTGGTAGTGGTGATGGTGAGAATATAGTAGTAGTGTATAAATGTATAAATGTATAGTAGTTAGTAGTAGTAATAGTAGTGCAATTTAGTAAGCAAGTTGGCTAAAAAAGAAAAAAAAGAAGAATTTTTCTTAAATTACACAAAACCAAATAATAATAATAATTTTTTTTTTTTACGTGTCTTATTATTTAAATCAATTTAAAGTATCATGTACCCACTTCATCCCATCCATCTATTTTTTAATGATATATCAAACATTCCCTCTCTTCTTCAACTTCAACTTCTACTTCTACTTGTTGTAATTGAAAGCTTCTACTTATAGATTAAAGATAGTTCTTTATGCAAATAATTTAACTAAAATCTATTTACTTTCACTCTAAATTATATAAATTGAAATCAATAAATAAATAAAAGAACAGTAGGACTTGTTAGTTAATAAGACTTCATATAATTAAACAATGAATGAATTTAGAAAAAAAAAAAAAAAAAAAAGGGGGAAGGGTGTTTTTGTTTATTGTATTCTATTAAAGGAAAAGGAGAGATGGGATTAGAGGTTTCTAGTTTCCATTTTGTATGTTCATCCCTTATAATAATTGATAATTGTTCTTCTTCTTCTTTGGTGCTCAATCTAAAATTATCACCTACATATCACAAACTTGAAATTCGTCATTTCTTGCCGTATGGGACCCCCCCCCCCCTCCTCCTCCCCCCCTCTCTATTAAACATAGGGGGTGCAAACGAAAGCTTTTCATTTACTCTTGTTATTGTTCTCGATTGATATATTATTTTCATTGATATCTTAAATCTATAAGTCTTCAATGCTGATCCCCATATACTACAGAAAAAAACCTTGGCTGGTAAACAGATTAGTCCTATTTATGTGTGTTTGATATTCCTTGCTAAAATTGCCAAAAATAAAAAAAAAAAATTCTCATTTGAAATTCGATCATCAACATCTTTCTTTGTGATTTTGAAAGTTTTCACACTAAAATACTCCTTTTCTTCTTTCAGTAGTTGACCTTGATCAAGGTGTATTGTTCAAACTTTTTGATATGAATTAATGTACAACCGTGAACTAGCCTAATGGTTTCTCAGGGTGTTGGATGTTAGGCTTTTTTTGGAGAGGGGGGAGGGGGCGAGGGGGTGTGCTTCTATTATTAAAACCATATTTGGAACTAAGTTGTCAAGTCAAATTAGTTTTGTGTTACAATTAATCAATCAATCAATCAATCTTCAAAAAGAGTGTGATGATCTTATGAAAAGTATTGTGGTGGTGGTGTTGGTGGTGGTGATGTGTGAGTGAGCAAATTACATTCTCAGTTGATTTGTGCATTTGCAAGAAACGTATACTTGTGACATGTTATATAATGCCATACACCTCTTACATACATACTTCTCATCAAACCTTATATTGGGGCTAAATTTTGCAGTAGCACTAATAGATTGATAGGATTGTGGTGATTAAATAAGTGAAGAGAATTCCTTTATGCCCCTGGCTTTTTTTTTTTCTTTTTGATAATTTTCAATTATACATTTAAATATGTTGTTGTGAAACGTTCTATTTTTCTTTTCACTGTAAGATTTGATTAATTTAAATTTAAAATTCCTTCCATTCCATCTGTTCCATTCCATTCCATCTGTTTCATTCTTTCTTTTTGTAAATATTAATTAAATTAAATTAATTTAGATTCTTCCTTTAGATGAATGAATGAATGAATAAATAAGGTGGTGGTAGTGGGTGGGTAAGTGGGTGGTACCTGAAATTATAAATAGTCGTGTACAACATTCAAAACAAAAGTCTAAAGAAGAAGAAATTTATTCCCAATTGGGACAAATTAATTTAACCCAATTTGGTTAAATCAAATCAAATCAAATCAACTAACTAACTATCTGCTTAGCTTAGTGTTATTGTTCATAACCCTTTATTCCTTCTTCTTCTATTTCTTCTTCTTCTTCTTCTATTTCTACTTCTTCCCCCTTTGCAAGTTTAGTTTTGTTTCAGAAGATGAAATTTTCAATTAACATTCTCAACAACAACAACGACCCATGTTGCAAAACATAGGCAGGGAGAGAAAGACCAACATGAAGGGCCGATCAATTTATCCGATGAGTTTGATAATAATAATTAACATAGTATAGTATATAACTTACAACTTACAATAAAAAACGGATCGCCTGCAATCTACAGTTGAATCTTGAAATTTTAATCAGGGTTAATTAAACCCAGGGTTTTTTTTATTCAATAAGCTCTTCAATATGCTTTAGGTTTACCAAAAAATAAAAAATTTTATCTATTATTTAATCACTACTACTACTACTACTACTACTACTACTTCTTGTGCTTTTTGGCTATTCTCTTTAATGCACGTTGTTCATTCTTCATAACACCATCAACCATTTTATATTTACCTTTAACTCCTTTAGGTCTACCACTAAGTCCTCTATTAGATCCACGAGCCACCACCACGGTAGTTTTAGGTTTTTGTTTTTGTTTTTTATTCAATTTTTTCATTAATTTTGAAATTTCATCAGCTTTATCTCTTTCAGATTTCCCTGAATCTTCATTAATTAAATCAGATTTCTTTTTAATTTTTTCTAATCTTTTAAGGGCTCGTAATTTTTTACGACCTTGAGCTTCTAAAACTTTTTTAATTGGTCGAGCATTTAATTGTTTTTGTTTTTCTTTAATGGCAATTGCTGCTTCTTTAGTGATGGGTTTAATTAATTTGGAATGTTTTTTTTCATCATCAATGAACCAATCAGGTAAATTATCTTTATCTCTGAATGAATATCTATTGATTCCTTCATCAATTAAATCATATTTGTTTTTTTGTCCTAATGCAACTTGATGAGCTAATGTCATGGCTTCAACTGTAGCAAGATCGACTTTTTGTTGATGTGTAGTGGATTTAGTAGTAGTCGACACTTCATCATCATCAGAATCCATTGATTCATCATCATCGTCTGATTTTTGATTAGGTACAATTTCAAAATCACTTTCTTCTTCATCGTTGTCGTCGTTGTCACCGTCATCATTTTCGTTGTTGTCGTTGGCAACTTGTTCTTGTATTGATTCGACCATTTTCCCATTACTGCCTTTGGTTTTATTTTCAATTTCTTCTAAAATAACATCATCACTTAATTCATTAAAAATCGAATCGGATGCAAAAAAATTACGAGCAGTTCTAGACAATGATCCATTTGACTTTTTCTCAGCTATAAGTCTTATATGTTCATCATCATCATCATCAGATTCAGATTCCATTTCATAATCTTTTCCAGACTCAACATCATCATTATCTTCTTCTTCTTCTTCTTCTTCAATACCATTCCATGCTTCATCGTCGTCGGCATCACCACGGGCTTGTTTGGCACGATAATTGGCATCTCTTTCAGCTTTTCTAGCTTGATATTGATGATACATATCATCCAATTGATTTTCCAATTCATCCAATTCATCAGCAGAATCTTTATCGTTATCATTTATCTCTTCTTCGTCGATATGAATTTCATTATCTTTGGCAAGTTCTTCATCATTAAAAATCATTTTCTTTTTACCTTTAGCTAATTTATCCAATTGACCGGTTTTTTCCGCCGTTTTCAAATTAAATAATGAATCTGCACCAATTTGGGCTGCTTCTATACCAATATTCATATCAGTTAACATATTCATTTGATTTCTAATAATTTCTTTTTGTTTTAATTCATTAGCATTTTTTTTCAATCGTTTAGCCTTTTGTTTTTGTTTATTAATTAAATCTTGTAATTCTTGATCAATTTTTTGTTCTTCAGTCAATGGTTCAACCTCAATTTTTGGATTTTCTTCTTTTTCTTCTTCTTCATCTTTATCTATACCAAGAATATCTCTGGCTTGTTTTCTAAATTTAAGAATCATTTTAAATTCTTTTCTTCCCAAAACTTTTAAATCTTTAATACATTCTAATAATTCTGGTGTACATAATTTAAGTTTACTCAAGATTTTCCATTCATGGTCATGGTCATCGTCATTGTCATCATTATCGTCATCTTTTGGTGCTGGTAAGTCAAATTTATTTAAAGATCCTAATTGATTTATAGGATCATCTTGTTTAATAAAATCCATTATAGGCATGGTATGAAATAATGTATAATCACCTTCTTGATAACCTTGTCTTTGTCTTTGACTACTAAATTTCTCAGGATTAAAAATTTTAGCTTCATTATTTTGTTTACTTTCGTTACCACCACCCAATTCTTCGAAAACTTCTTTTGGATCTAATAATCGAGGATCTAATTTTTTAGGAGCTTTAAATCCTTTACAAACAACAAAAATTTCTGCTGATACATTACGTGATGCTGGTGGTTTAGTAGCTTCAACTTTTTCAAATAATTGTTGGAATACCCACATTAAATTATTATAATCTCTTGATCGGAAAATTTTGGTGACAAATGTCCCACCAGCAGTTAAATTCTCAACCGCCAATTTCAATGCTTGTAAAGTTAATTGAGATTGTGTAAAAGCATCTTGAACCCAACCAAGACCAACATTAGGTGCACCATCATGTAATACAGTATCGGCTTTCCAAGTTTTCATATGACCTCGTAATCGACTTCGACAATCTTCAGTAGTAATATCAGATTGAAATGTGATTACATTAGGTAATGGTTTAATAGGAACAATATCAACTCCAATAATTAATGAATTAATCGGACATAATTGTGATGCTACTTGACACCATGAACCTGGTGCAGCACATAAATCAATGACAACTTTGGATTTTTCTAAAAAATGGCCATATTTTTCATTAATTTGAATGATTTTAAATGATGAACGTGCTCTATACCCTTTTTCTTTGGCAAGATAATAATATCTATCTAAACGACCTTTACTATGCTTCTTTTGTTGTTTACCCATAGTCAGCTAAAGTGGTTTAAGAAAGGAAAGGAGTTTATCAATGAATGAAAGTAAATTTGTTGTAAAAAAAAAAAAAAAAAAATTGGAATGATGATGATGATGAGATGAGTTTAATAATTTTTTTTTTCTTTTTGACTGTTCTACACGACTAATAATCTTTAATTCCTCCAACCATTAACAACAACAACAACAATTAGATGTTTATTCATGATATATATACATCAACTACAGAACCTTTTTGGGGAGGGGAGGGGGGGCTCCTTTCTCTAGAAGCAACTAAATTCATTGGCAGAATCTTGCATATTTAATTGTAAAATTTCATCAAAATCTTTTTTAGAATAATTAAATTGTTGATTTTTATCATTAAATAATTCATTATTTTTATTATCAATTTCATTTAATAAAATTTGTAAAATTTTATAACTTGAATCATTTAATTGTAAAAGTTTTGATTTTTCAAATACAAGTAAAATAAAATTTGCATCTAATTTTAAATTAACATAAGCTAATGACAGTTTTAAAAGTATTTGACGAGTATTATCAAGAATATTTTTCAATAAATTCAATTGTAATTCATTAATAATTGTGACAAATACTTCTTCATTAGTTAATGGTTTGATCTTATTGATAAGTTTAACAAAATGAATTAAAATCTCATAAACAAATCCATCAACTTTTAAAACTTGTGGTGAAGTATAACTAATATTAGTTTCTTTGGCTTTGGCTTTGGCTTTGGCTTTGGCACCAGTGGTGGTATGGAAAAATTTATTGACAGTTTGAGCAATATATAATTTTTCAATATTTAAAATATCATCAATTATGGTTAAACTTGCTTTATCAATATCAGCAAATAATTTCAAATTTTGTTTCAGTAAATCTTTATCGAAAAATTTATCAAATTGTAATAATAATTCCGGATAAATTATTCTTGATAATTTATCAAAATTATTCATTGTCAAAATTTTGAAAACTTGTAAATTTTTAGCATTAGAATCATCCATATTGTTTAAAGATTGTTGACTAATTTGACGATCTAAATTATATTTCTTCATCATGGAATCAACAATAATGTTTAAACTTCTCATAAATTGAATTTCAATAGAAACTAACATTCTTTTACTAGGATAAACGGCAACAACATTATAATCCGATGATTGATCATGAATTACTAAATTAGAAATCTTCAACAAAACATATAATTGATAACATTGAATGACATTCATTAATTTAGTACATTTAGCATTACCACTATTATTATTATTATTATTATTATTATTGTTGTTGTTGTTGTTATTATATTTGTTATTTTGTTTATCTAAAGTCCAATCTTCTAATTCATAAAATTGTGAACAATCATTAACCCAGGTGGCACATATTGCTTCAAGAATTTTTTGATTGATTTTTGTCGATGAATTTTTCAAACTTTTCATCACTTTATTAGTTTCAGAATATTGACTAATATTACCTATTGTACCAACAAAATTCCCAAAATTATTGATAATTTTATTAACAATACGATTGATTTTTGTTAAATGATATATAGTTGATAAAGAATTTGTATAATAAGGAACAAATTGTTTATAATTTTTAGGTGAACTTTCCAATGGATTAGAATTATTCTTTTCTTTATTATTATTATTTTCATCATCAAATAAAGCCATCATGATTAGAACAACTTTATTAATCAATTCAATGGCTGAATCTCTGATTTTCCCCTGACTGTCTATCCCCAATTTAATATAATGAACATAATTATTAAGAAATTTTAAAAGATTTGATAAAACCATATTATCCAAATAATTTATAAAATTAAATAATACTAACCATGCTTCATTAATAAGACTTAAATCTAATGAATCATTACTTTCAAATGCTTCTTTAATAATCATTAATTTGTTTTCTCCATTTATAGTAGCAGAATTGATTTCATCTTTATAAGTATCATATTTTTCATTAATATAATTGATATGTGAACCTTCTCTTCTTTCGGGATTTAATGAACCAATATAATCAATTAATTTATTTTGCATAAGTAAAAATTTACTATCAAATTTTTCCACTTGATATTCAAAATCTTTATCAATGGCTTCAATTTGTTTAGTCAAAAAATCAGCAATAGGATTTTTCATTTTATCATCAAGATTTAATCGTGATAAATTATCTACTAATGACATAAATTTTGATGTTGATTGAGTTTTACTAGCTTCATGATCTAATGATAAAAATTCTTGATAAATTTTATTCCGATAATTATGAGCTATAGTATCAATTTCTTTGAAAACTTTCAGAATTAATGTTAATTGTAATTTCCGATCATCTTCTATGGTTCGAAGTGCTTGGTCATTTTTACCATTGATATTATCATGAGTCAATTTTAAAACTTGATCTCGATATCTATTATTAAGTACACTTAAAAATCGATCTTTATCATGAATATATCGATTATAATCATCAATGAATTTTTCATTATTATTAAGTGATAATGAATGAACTAAACTATTGGGTAAATCAAAAAAATTTTGATTGGCTTTAGTGAATTCAATCATTTTAACAACTTTATCTTCTTTAGCTTTACTTTCAATAATAGGTTGAATCATTGATGATGTATTGGCTTGTAAACTATTAATATTATCTTCAAGTTCAGCTGTAAGTCCTTCTTTATTAGTTAAATTTCGTCTTTGGGGATTAAACACTCTACTACTAGCACGATCTTGTTGAGCTTTAGTTTTCAGTTTCATAAAATCAATCATGGCATTATCGATTTTCCATTTAGTATTAATAAAATGTATAGAATTAGATTCAATTATTTTTTTCAAATCTTCATTATATTTATGAACTTGATGTTCAAATTGAGATAAAGATTTCTTGGAATCTCGTATGGCTTGAGATTTAGATGTGTCTTGTTTAATAATTAAATCCAATAAAATATTAGCATCCCCAGCTTGGCTTGGTGATGGTTGATTTAAATCAACAAGTTTAATAAGTAATTCATATTGTTGTTGAGGAGTCAAATCAGATAAATCTTCTGGTATGGGGGTATCAAAATAAGTTACATCACCAATATCAGTAGGATGCATATTTCGAAGTCCATATTTAGACTTCAATTCTTCATCACTTGCATTTAAATCAAACATAATATTGATTGGGTTGGGTTGGATACTGTGTTCAATGTATTGATTGATTGATTGATAGTGGTGGTGGAATCAATATTGTAAATGAAGACAGCCAATCAACCAACCAACACACACACACAATAAGAAACAAAACCCACCACTGAGCGAGTGAGTGGAAGAAATGGAAATTAATTCGTTAAATAACACGACCCTGTTTTTTTGAATTTGTTTACACGACTGACTGACGAACGTCCACTGGCACTATCAATCAATAATTTCAATTTTGATTTATCAATATGGGCTTAACTTTTTGGTTAGTCCAAGCCTGGATAAGAACCTACGTTTGGAGGCTTTTTATAAAATGAAAAGACTGTTGTTATATAATATACAAGTATTGAAACGGTTTTTTCCGTGGTGGGTGATAATTTGTATAAAAACAAAGACAACCAACAAAGCTTGACTATTGAACTTGACTTGGTTTGAAATGGTGTTCTTATCAAAAAAGAACTTATTACATAAAGTAGATAGAGTAATATCATTTAAATAATATCTAATGGTATGGGGAGGGGGGGATCATTTCACCCATGGCACACTAGGAAAAATGCTAGAAAAACAATCAATGTTACTATACCATAACATTAAAGGAGCCCTCAAAACCAAACTAAATTTCAATCGGATACTTGCTTATTTCTGGCTTATTAATCTATTCAATATGAACTTGTCCTCTTGAGTTCAATTAATCAATCACCAGGAGCTTCAAAATATAGATCGGGTGCTACCATGTGTAAAAAAAAAACGTGACTTTGCACACAAATTGGTTGCATGAAAAAAAAAAAAAAAAAAAAAAATTTTTTACTTTTGATTTCTTTGATCCCCTTCATCCTCTTCCTCCTCCTCCTCCTCTTAACCATTTATAACTGAAGACAATCATTCCTTATTTGTTGGGTTTCTTCAAATAAATAACTTATTGTTAAAGCATCGGGGAAAGTCATGTCTGATCCATTGATACCATTGAGTATTTCCAATGAATATATTCCAATTGAATATCATTATAAATTAGATATCAATCATCAGAAACCAAACTTTAATGGTGTTGCAATAATTACCATTGATAAAAATCACCATCAACAAATAAGCCATAAATACAAACAATCTGAAAAAGAAAAACAAGAAGAAAAAGAAAAAGAAGAAGAAGAAAAAGAAGAAGAAGAAAAAGAAGAAGAAGAAGAACTGTCTTTTAGTATCACATTACATGCCAATAAATTGGTAATTATTAGTGCCACCATTGGTGATGAAAAATTATCAATCAAATATGATAAATTGCAACAAAGAGTGACATTTCTGAGTAGTACACAAACATATTCTCAATTAGTCACTAACAATTGTTTAGTTATGGAAGTTAAATATATGGGACAAATTAAAACCATCAATACTTATAAAGATGAAACTCAAGGGTTGTTTAAAACAAATTTTTTGGATAATGATAGTGGGAAATCCGACAACTATATACTTACAACTCATTTCCAACCAATGAGTGCTAAACAAGTTTTCCCTATTATTGATGAATTAACTCATAAACCGATGATAAAATTAGATTTGAAAACTTTGAAAAAATTTCAAGTATTCTGTAATGGTGATGAAGAGGATGTTGTGTCCAATGATGATGAGTGGAAAATAAGTAAATTTGTTTACTCAAAACCTATACATCCTGCTATAATGGGATTTCTGATTGGTGATTTTACTTGGCAACTGAGTAAAACTGTCAAGACAAATAATGTTGAAGATTCGGTTCGAGTATATGCACCATCAGGAGAAATATCAAAAACTAATATGGCATTAAGAATCATTGAAAACTATTTACCCAAATTAGAAGCAGTGTTTGGAAAATATCCATTAAATCATTTATATTTTGTTGCCGTTCCATTTTTAAAAGATGGAGTAATGGAAAATTGGTCAATGATTAATGTAATCGCTCCTAATTTGTTGATAAATGATGGAAATTATCAATCCAACTACAACAACAACAACAATAACAACAACAACAACAATAACAACAACAACAACAATCAACCTGAAACTTATCAATTAACTGAATTGATTGTTCATGAATTGGTTCATCAATGGATTGGGAATTGGGTTTCATTTGATAATTGGGGTTGTTTATGGTTTAATGAAGCATTTGCCACTTGGGCAGCACGGAAGATTATCGGCACAGATACTACCACGTCCCGTAGCAGCAACAACAACAACAACATGTTAGCTATTGATTGTTTTTATGATGATGGTGATGGTGATTTTAAAATAGGTAGTATTTTCCAGTATATGGAACGTCATCAAAATCCTAATTTAAATGCTACTACTGAATCAATATTCAGTACTAATATTTATGAAAAAGGTATTATTCTTTTAGATATGATTGATGGGATTTTTGAAGCTGAAGGGAAAAATTTCCTTAAACAATTTGCCAATAAAATAATTGAAAAATATCAATCAAAAACAATTAAAATCTTTGATATTTGGCAAAATTTAAATGATGATATTCTGATTGATTTACCAAGTTTTGTTTATTCTTGGACAAGAAGTAAAGGATATCCATTATTAAGAGTCACTCATAAACAGAACGACAATGATTCATTGGCAAAAAAAATTGTTATTGAACAACATACTTATTTCCATAATATAACCACTGAAAAAGCTGGCATTGAAGATACTCCTTATCATATTCCATTATTTATTAAAGCCAAAACTACTTCGGATAATAATGAAGATAGTAGTCATGGTGAGAAAACTAAATTGATCAATTTAATGATGACTGATCGATCTATTGAATTAGATATTGATTATCATCAATTGATAAATATAAATACTGGACATAAAGGGTATTATCGTGTATTATATGATCAACTAGACGTTGGCAACTTGTCATTAATGGATCCAAAAGATATTATCACAATAATTTCTGATTTAGGGACAGTTATAGGCACCCCTAATTCCAATAGTCAAGATTTGATTAATTTTATTATTTTAATGAGCAATTTATTAAAATTGGAAACCCAATTTAATTGGGAAATATGGGAATGTGCTTTAAGTTATTTAGAACCAATTATTGATATTTTACGTCATTTTAGTGAATTTAATAAATTTAATACTAATTGGTTAAATAAGTTTGTTAGTGATTTATTTAATGCAATTAAATGGGATAATAATAATTCTTTGGATAATATTTCAAAGAATCATTATAATAGTTTAGAATGGAAAGTTAGATCATCTATTTTACAATTACAATTGAATATCAACAATAACAACAACAATAACAATAACAACAACAACAACAATGGTAATCATACTACTGGTGATGCGGCATATAAAGTGGCCCATAAGTATTATCGAAATTTTATGAATTCAGGTATTAATAAGAAATTTACACCCAAAGAATTGTTACCAGCAATATTTAACGTCACCATGAACAAAACTTCGATGAAAGAATATAAAAAAGTATTAGAATTAGTTAAAAATGCCAATGTATCGCTTTTGAAACAAACAAATGCTACTCAACAAGATTTACAAACATTAAGTTTGACAAGCTTATCATTTGTTTATGGGAATAATAGTGGTAGTGCTGCCGATTTTGAATTGGTTAATAAAACATTAAATTTTGTGAACAATAATATAGATTCAAAATTAATAGAATTAGGATTAATTGGATTCACATTCACGAATAATCAACAAATTATTGATACGGTTTTCCATTGGTTTAAATTAAATTATGATAATTGGATCATGAGATCTTTACGTAAAGGAAGTGATTGGTCCAAACAAATTGGTATTACTATACAAAATATTATGAAAATGATTATTATGAAAATGATGGTTAATAATGAAATGAATAAATTGAAATTAAATGAATTTATTCAATTAAAATTAAAAAATTTACCAAATCATGGATTAAAAGAATTGGTTGATGATTGGTATTTAGAAAATAAAGAAAATATTAGAATTGGTACTTTTTATAATGATTTATGTGATCATATTTGCCAATAGAAACAGAAAATGTAATCAAATTTCAACAGTAATTTTGGTTTAAGTTTATTTTTTACATTTGTAAATAGATAATAATAGAGAGGTGTTTTTTGCTGTATATAAAGCAATTCATTTATTTATTTATTTATTTATTTATTTATTTATTTATTTATTTATTTATTTATTAGCAAACATAATAGCTTGTAATGACGTAAATTATCATCCAATCAATTATAAATTACTACTAGGATGTAGTCAATTTTTTTTTACCAATTATATAAAAAAGCCTAACTTAATCCAAAAAAAAAATAGAATAAATGGCCCAAGGCCCAAGGCTAAGGCTAAGGCTAAGGCTAAGGCTAAGGCTAAGGCTAAGGCTAAGGCTAAATATTCCATTCAATGTTTTGATTATTAGTGTTTTTACCAACCAGAGACAAAATCGAACAAGCCAATCTATCAACAGCAACTAATTCCTCATCATTCTTAGTATTGTTATTATCAAAATCTATTAAATTTGAATGGTTGTGATTATTCTCATATGATAGTAGTTGTTGTGATGAAGTGATGTTTTGATATTTTTTGGAATTATTATTTGAAGGAGTTGATGGCAACAGTAGATCAATTTGTTGTTTATCCATTTCATTCTTGTCTAATTGGTTATTGTTATTGTTATTGTTATTGTTATTGTTATTGTCAAGTTTTCCAGGTGAAGATATTTTTGGTGTTAATGTTGTAGCTGAAGATGGTAAAGGAGGTAATAAAAATTTCTCTTCTTTACCCAAATCATCAATTGTATTAGTAGTTAATTTTTCATTTTTGAAATTAGGATCATAACTAGATGTTGGTGAATTAAATTCAAATAAATTATCATAATCATAATCATAATCTAACGAAGTATATGATATTGAACATGGTGAGTTAGTATCAGTAGTATTAGTAGTAGTGGTACTAGAATTTGTTACTGTTGCTATTATAGTGGTGGGTGATTTAAATTTTGAAATTGGTAATGAAATCGATCTGGATCTTGATGCTTGAAAAACATCAGTGATTATACTATTATTATTATTATTATTATTATTATTATTATTATTATTATTATTATCATTATCATTTTTTGTAGATGACAAAGATAAAGATTGAGGAGATGTTTGACAAGAAGAGAACCCTGAGGATTTTCCTGTATTATTACCATTTGATAACTTTATAGATGAAAAAGGGAAACGATATGAAGATGTTGAATTTGATCTAGTTGGTGGTCTTGACCATGGCAGTAACGGTGGTTTAGTAGTAGTAGTAGTAGTAATAGTAGCAATAATAGTCAGTGTCATTGCTTCGTGTAATTCATTTTTCAATGATTTTAGTTTTGATTTGAATGTGTTATTTCTTTTCATAGGAGATGACAGATGTCCTGAAAATTGTTGTTGTTGTTGTTGTTGTTGTGGTAGTGGTGGTGACAATTGATTAAAAGATGGAGAATAATTGGTATTTGTGTTATAAAATGACATCACGGTAATAAGTTATATGTTTAAGTATAGATATATGAATAAAATTTTTGAAAAGAATTGAAGTAAAATAAATTAAATGGGGAAGAATTGAAAAATGTGGAAAAATCTTAGGTTATATATATATATATATGAATATATATCTTTTTAGG
>OBUW01000403.1_pt1 | contig 25031 bp, 11 predicted proteins | sample 1475761 | NCBI WGS metagenome assembly OBUW01 (sample SAMEA2579908, study PRJEB22360) | human gut metagenome | biome: human gut; feature: human-associated habitat; material: faeces | place: Denmark | collected 2008/2010
AGGTCACAATTACATTCACTATAATCCGTGTTTCTTTGTAAAACGTTACTAATTAGCATCTTTGATAAAATTGCAGAAGCAACAACTTCTCTAATAGGTGGGAAGTATAATAACTCTGGCAACATACATTTAGGCAAGTAATCGACAATTGTTCTAATAATATCTGAGGGAAGTTTTCCTAGACCGACAAAGACGTCAATATCAGTATTAGCAATGGATGTCATGAGATTGATTGTGGTGGCCATTAATTAAAGATTTAAAAGTGCAAATATTTAATAGTGAATCAAATCCAAACAAATCCAGAAGACTATTTATTATGAAAAAAAAAAAAATAAGACCCCTTGTTTCTTCAACTGATTATGATTTGATAGAAGTACTATGATCGTTAGAAAGAGATTTAAAGTGGGATTTAACACAAAAATCATTCCGGAGAATTTGGTTCTATTTTTTTTTTTTTTTCAAACACTCACACTAACTCCTTCGAGCACACAACTATTCAAGTTTGTTGGTTGTTGTAGACGATAAAGTAATGGATAATTTCATCATAAACAATACTTAACAACCCAAGTACTTCTAATCGTTGTTACCAGTTAGCAGAAATGCTAGTCAAATACATCAATCATTTAGCGAGCTTGCTCAATTCTTGTCCGTATACACGAATCTTTGGTTTTTGCTTTGTCTCATTCTAGTATATATGAATATATGTACATATTATAAACATAAAACGTAGCTTATGGCTTACATCTTCCAGTGAAACGTGGGTACAATGAACAATCACGTACAGTGTATCTGTTCAACATGTAAGCAAGTTGTCTTTCTAACCCAATACCGTAACCACCATGAGGAGCACTACCGTATTTACGCACATCAGTGAACCAATAGTAACTATCCAAGTTCAAGTTTTCTCTCTTAAGAGCAGCCATTAATTCATCATAGTTATCAATTCTCATTGAACCACCAGTAATTTCACCAACATTTGGCATCAATACATCCACAGATTCAGTGACTCTTGGATCATCTTTACATCTTTGCATATAGAAAGATTTGATTTCTGCTGGGAAACGAGTCAATAAAATTGGTTCGTTAATGGTATCAGTCATTTTTCTTTCAGCGGCTTCAGCAATGTCATCACCGAATTTGAATTTTTCACCATCTTCGTTTGGAATACCGTGTTCGTTCAACCAATCCAAGGCTTCAATATATTCCATTCTTTTGAATGGCGCTTTTGGTGCTTTAAAATCTGGGTTCAATTGTTTGACAATTGGTCCAGCAACTGGGTCTTCCAAAACATATTGAATGGTCTTGGAAAGTAATTTTTCCAAATGGGTCAATAAGTCTTCAAATGTTATGAACACCAATTCAGCTTCAATATGAGTATATTCACTTAAATGTCTTCTAGTGTGGGATTTTTCAGCTCTGAATGATTCTTGGATACAGTAAACATCACCCAAAGATGCTAAACAGGTTTCCAAGTACAATTGAGATGATTGGGTCAAGTAAGCTTCTTCACCATAGTAGTCTAATTTGAATAAAGTGGATCCACCTTCAACTTGGTTTTGCACCATACATGGTGGAGTGACTTCAGTTAAACCTTCTTCGGTAAAGAATCTTCTAATAGCAGCCAGGTAAGCAGCTCTGACTTTCATGACAGCAGACAATGATTCACCTCTTAAGGCCAAATGACGTTGGTCCAATAACAAGTTTGGATCGGCATTTTCTTGAACTTTGTTGGTGAAGGATTCATCACCACCTGGAGCTAAAGCAATGATTTGATAATGGCCAGCTTTCAATTCAACTCCACCCGGAGCAGTTTTACCTTCTGGTAATTTGGAAATAACACCTTTAATGGCAACAGTGGATTCAATAGTTAATTCTTGAGTTTGTTTAGCTTTGGCCAAGTCACCAGTTAAAACACATTGGAGATAACCAGTACCATCTCTTAAAGTAATGAAAGCTAAACCTTTTTGAACTCTCAAACGATGAACCCAACCTTGCACAAGTACTCTTGTATCCAAATGATCTTTCAATTGTCTGATTTTAATTTTTTGGGCTGATGGTAACGATTTGTCTTCTTCAATTGATGATAAATCTAATTCGGCTAATTTGGCAGTGGCTTGTTGTTGCTTCTTTTGTTCTTCTAATTTGGCTTGCTTTTCAGCTTTCTTTTTCAATCCTTCAACACCTTTTTTAGCTTTCTTTAAAGCAGAAGCGGAGATTTCAACGTATTCGAATTTTTCAGCATCCTCTTCAGATTGTTTGTAAACAAATACTTTGGCATCAGGATGAGTATACAATGCAAAAGCTGGAGTAGCATATGGTTTTTCTTGTGTACCCTTAGCTTCAGTGTTGTCTACACCAGACTTTTCGTTAACATATATAGATTGTGACATAGTGATTGTTGCTTTCGTTAAAGTCTTGAAGGTAAAGAAACAACTGGGAAAAGACTCATAACATTAAATATAAATATGAAAATGTCGATTGACTCACGAAAATTTTTTTTTCTACTGACTGCATATAATCTACATTTGGTAGTGATTTGAATGGTTGATTTAGGGTTTGGTAGCTCTTCTTTTCATTTCCGCTTTGCGTTTTTTTTTTTTGTTTTGTTTTGTCGCCTAATTCTCTCACAAGAGCAGAAGAAGATTTGGGCAGAAAAAAAGATAACACGACACACGACATATTTGTAGGGTCTATGTGTGAGAGACATTTTTTGAATGAAAATTGGTTAGGACGAGAAAACTTTTCAATGTGTTTTTCTTTTTCTTCTATTCAGAGATTTGAGACTAGTGACAGATAATCAATTATTTAATTCACACACCACATAGTACGGAATGGCATTAGAACAATCATTGGCCCAATTATCCTTGGCTACTGTCGCATCACCAGAAAATGGAAAGGCTTTACCAACCAAATCTTTGATTTTCAAACCAAAGACTGCCAAAACAGCTACACCAATTCCCCTCTTTGTTTTTGCATTACAAGATACCACTACTCCATCAAATTTGATAGCCAAATCAGCAGGTGTTAAAGAACCAAGATTGGCCAAAGATGATTTAGTCGAAGAATTTTTCAAAACCACCACAAAAGAAGTTTCCATTGCCAATTTGTCCAAAGAATTAGCTGGTAAAATTAAGATTGTCATTGATGATAATGTTTTGAAAGCTGCCAAAAATGAAGAATTGTTGAAATTATCCACTCAAAGTTCAGCAGCTGTTTTATCTGCTAAAACTGTAGTAGAATTTTTACAATCTACTGGTATTGAGATTATTGAAGTTGATTTTTCAGCTGAACCAACTCAAGCTCCAGCTTCAGCATCTCCAGGTGGTAGTGGTGCTGCTGCTTCCTCTAAAAAGGAAAAGAAAGATGATGCTAAATTAGAAGATGCTAAATTGATTGGTATCACTGTTGACAAGGAAAAAGATTTCTCTTCATGGTATACCCAAGTTGTCACTAAAGGTGAAATGCTTGATTATTATGATGTTTCTGGTTGTTACATTCTTAGACCAAATTCATACTTTGTTTGGGAAACCATTCAAGATTGGTTCAATGCCAGAATTAAGAAATTGGGTGTACAAAACACTTATTTCCCAATGTTTGTTTCTCAGAGAGTTTTGGAAAAGGAAAAAGACCATATTGAAGGTTTTGCTCCTGAAGTTGCTTGGGTCACTAGAGCTGGTAATTCAGAATTAGATGAACACATTGCTATTAGACCAACTTCTGAAACTGTCATGTACCCATACTATGCCAAATGGATTAGATCACATCGTGATTTACCATTGAAATTGAACCAATGGAACTCGGTCGTTCGTTGGGAATTTAAACACCCTCAGCCATTTTTGAGAACCAGAGAATTTTTGTGGCAAGAAGGTCATACTGCTCATTTGACCAAAGATGCTGCTGCTAACGAAGTTTTACAAATCTTGGATTATTATGCTGGAGTTTATGAAGAATTATTAGCTGTTCCAGTTGTTAAAGGTAAAAAAACTGAAAATGAAAAATTCGCTGGTGGTGATTACACTACCACTGTCGAAGGTTTTATTGCTGCTACTGGAAGAGGTATTCAAGGTGGTACTTCTCATCACTTGGGAACCAATTTCTCAAAAATGTTCAATATTTCTGTCGAGAACCCTGAAGGTTCAGAAAAACCAAGAATTTTCGCTTACCAAAACTCTTGGGGGTTGTCAACCAGAGTCATTGGTGTTATGATTATGACCCATTCTGACAACAAAGGTTTAGTGTTACCACCAAGAATTGCCCAATATCAGGCGGTTGTTATCCCAGTTGGTCTTACATCCAAATCCACTGATGCACAAAGAAAAGAAATCAATGAAGGGGCAGAAAAGATTGAACAATCTTTAAGAGCCAATGGTATAAGGGTTACAGGTGATTATAGAGAAATTTACAATCCAGGTTGGAAATTTGCTGATTGGGAATTGAAAGGGGTCCCATTACGTTTTGAATTTGGTCCTAAAGATTTGGCTGGTAATCAAGTTACCATTGTTAGAAGAAATGATGGGAAGAAATACACGGTTAAATTAGACGAGTTAGATACCGAAGTTCCAAAATTATTGGATCAAATGCATGATGATTTATTGACTAAAGCTAAACAAGAATTTGATGAACATCGTGTTAAAGTTGATGAATGGAAAGATTTCGTTCCAACTTTGAACAAAAAGAATGTTATTTTATCTCCATGGTGTGGTGATGCCGATTGTGAAGATGATATTAAGGACTCTTCTGCTAAGAAAGATGATGGTGAAGAAGAAGAAGTTGATGAAAAGGCTCCATCAATGGGTGCTAAATCGTTATGTATTCCATTTGAGCAACCAGAATTGAAAGAAGGTCAAAAATGTGTTAAATGTGATAGAAAAGCAGTTACTTACTGTATGTTTGGTAGATCTTATTAGAGCAAGTATATTCTTCTATAAGTGTTTCTATACTATTGTATAAATAATAATATTTAAAGAATTTAATGACCTAAAAGAGCTGATTAGATAAAGTAGTATCGTAACCAAATCCATGGAGAAAGACTGTGTAAAGTGAGAGAGAAAAAAAAATGTCAACCTAGAAATTTCCCAACGAATCAAATCTCGTTGATTACCAAGCTATTAGAAATGATTTGTCCTGGTAAAGTGATTCTGGTACTGATACAGTTGATACTATTCATTGTTGCTGGTATCAATTGTTTTGAATTGGGGAAAGAGTTAATGGTCAACGACTCACACGGTGATATTTATCGGATTGTATTTCCTGGTCTAGTATTTGTTACATTTTTGCTTAAATTATTTGTTTTGCCAATCAGATCAAAGTTGACGACATCGTTGAAAGAAGTCAAAAGTTTATAATCGTCTATAGTATATACGTGTACGTTTCTATTTCCAAAATAGAGAATTGTTGAGCTCTTGTATTTTTTTAGAACTTATTACCACTTCTCCATTATCATCGAGATCCAAATGATAGATATTTTCCATGCCCAATGATTTAACATATTCCCAAGCTTTTGAATAAAATATACCTACTTGTGATAATGAATGGGCATCATCGGATAAACAAAACCTGGAATCACCATATTCAATGATAGCATTGGCAATATCTCGTTTTGGATATGGTGTATCCCAACCTTTCCTCAAGGCAGAAGAATTAAGTTCAAACAACCCACCATACAGTTTAACAAATTTGATATTTCTAATAACCAATTGCCAAATATCAGGCCAATCAATTTCTAAATTGACATCTTTAGTTAGTTTACCAGTAGTTGGATCAATATCATCTTCTGGTTGTAATAATCGAATCAAATCAAAATGCCCCACAACGGTAGGTTTCAATTGTGTTATAACTTTATATTGTAATTCAAAATAATCATTATACAATTCACGAGTTGTCTTACTTTTAGTGGATTCTCTTGCCTTAAGCCATAATTCCTTATTGAAATCAATGGGGATTTCATTAACAAAATGAACTGATCCAACACTCATCTGCACTTTATTCAATAACTGTTGTGAATAATTTATATGATCTATGTTTATTCCTTCAACTTCAAACCCAATAATTATTTTCATATTCCCACTTCTACTCTTATCTTTAGTGGCATATTTCAATTGTAAATCACGGGCATGATTTAAGTATCTTGTAAAGTCACCATTCAAATTGTCTATAGTGTAGGATTTGTCAATTTCTTCAGGATACAAAAATTTGTTGTCTAATCGTGGCATATGTTCAGTTAAACATATTATTTGAAATCCCTTTTTATAGTAGAGTTCTACCATATCATTTAAAGTGTCCACTGCATGAGATACATAGTCACCACTGTGTGAATGATGTGTGTGCATTTATAACAGAGTGTGAATACTGGAAAAAGTGGCTTAAAATATAGAATCAAACAAACCAAATTGGTAATTGTGAGTAATTTGGACGTCAAAAGACTGTTAGTCTAACCAGGGAAGCTGTGGTTTGTAATGGACGGAACATTCTTTGTAACTCTGTTTTTTCACCGACTGAATTGCGCGACGTATGAGTCGTAGATTTTTTTAATGTAATGAATGTTCGCTATAGGGTAGGTCTTCCAAGCTAATTTTACCCGACACAAGATGAAATATTTTCTGTTGGACACTCGTTGTCGACAGTGAAAAATTTTCACTCAAGAAAATATTTTCATCATCACTTTTTCTAGAAGGGAGGTTCAAGTGTTGGAGAATAGACAGCGAACACCTGATATTCCCAAAGTCGAATTAGATTGAAAGATAAATAATAGTCATATTTATTTTGTATTTAGTCAATAAATTATCTTTTTATATTTAAATTCTTAGTATTGTCATACCACGTAGATTGTTACGGACATACTTAGCACATTTAACATATATTAAGCACCAATTACCTGTGACATTCCGAAGTTTAGTGTTTCGCGCACGCTGGCAGACGAACAATGAAGAAACAAAAATACACCATAATATTCAAGACCAGTCGCCCAATTAACCACATCAATGCTTATACAGTCAAGGTTCCCTCTCAAAGCTCTACAGCAAGTACTGTCGAAACGCTTTAATAGTAGTAGTCTCAACCCTACCATTAAAAACCAATTATCAAATCCTCCACCAATAGAATCAATAATAGAAGCTAGAGGGTTTGTTAAAAGTATTAGATCATCTAAAAAAGTTGGGTTTGTCGATATAACTGATGGTTCTATTAGTAATAATCTAAACATCGTTCTTCAAGGTCCAGATCAACCAAAATTTAAAGTTGGACAAAGTATAGTCGTGAAAGGAGATTGGACTGTTGGGAAGGGCAAACAACCATTTGAATTGAAATATAATCCTGAAAATCCACAACATGCTATTACTATTTTAGGTGATGTGACTGATGATTACCCATTACAAAAAAAAGCCACTTCAATGTCATTTTTAAGAAATTTTCCTGAAATCAAGCATAGAACTAGTACATTAGGGTCATTTTTACGATTACGGTCACATTTGGAATTCAAATTGATGGAATTTTTCCAATCAAGAGATTTTATTAAAGTTACACCTCCATTAATTACCAGTTCCGATTGTGAAGGTGCTGGAGAAGTGTTTAAAATAGAACCATTGAATGATAATAATCCTAAGGAACCATTTTTCGGTAAAAATGCATATTTGACTGTGTCTACTCAATTACATCTTGAATGTTTAACATTGGCATTAAATCGTGCATGGACATTAACTCCGTGTTTTCGAGCTGAAAATTCAAATACAACAAGACATTTAAGTGAATTTTGGATGTTAGAAGCAGAAATTTCTCATGTTGATAATGTGGATCAAGTTACAACCTTTACTGAAGACATGATAAAATTTGTAACCAGATCATTGGTTGAAAGTAGTCATAGTACTGAGCTTAGCGATCTTGGTGCTGGTAATGGTAATGATTACTTGAATGGAACTTATATAGAGAAGGATGTTGTGCAGTCGAGATGGTCAAATATATTGAGTGCTGAAAGATGGCCACGCATGACATACACTGAAGCAATTGAATATTTGAACAAAACATTACCTCAGGATGAACAACTTATATGGGGGGATTCATTACAGTTGAAACATGAAAGACTTTTAGCAGAAAAAAGTCCAATATTTATAACTGATTATCCAGAATCACAAAAACCATTCTATATGTTGAAATCAGCCAATTATAACTCTGAAAAACCAACAGTGGCATGTTTTGATTTATTAGTACCTGAATTTGGAGAATTAGCTGGAGGATCGATGAGAGAACATGATTATCAAGTGTTATTGGCTAATATGAAACAAGAAAATATGAATATAGAAGACATGGAATGGTATTTGAACTTGCGTAAACAAGGAACTATCCCCCATGGTGGATTTGGTTTAGGATTTGAGAGATTAATATCTTATTTGGCTGGTTATGATAATGTTAGAGATATATCTGCTTTTCCGAGAGCTCCTGAATTGTGTAATTGTTAAACAAATAGATAATATAATATTGAATATAAACTTGTAAATAGATTCAAGATAATATAGATACAACTAGGGCAATAGTAATTGAATCGTGGGGGAAAGTAAAATACATTATTTTGTTTTACCAAAGTACACTACTAACGAAAATTTTTCAGGTTTTTTTGCCATTTCGGTTTGACTTTTTTTTGAATGCGTTCAAATTTAAACCTCTCTCAACAAATAGCAACCTTTTTCAATTGATATTATATATATATATCACATTTTATTTTAACTACTTAGATCAAAAACAATATATAACCCCAAGATGGATCAATTAAACGTTAAAGAACAACAAGAATTTCAACAAATTGTTGAACAAAAACAAATGAAAGATTTCATGAATTTATATTCCAATTTAGTTTCAAGATGCTTTGATGATTGTGTTAATGATTTCACTTCTAATAGTTTAACTTCAAAAGAAACTTCATGTATTGCCAAATGTTCTGAAAAATTCTTGAAACATAGCGAACGTGTTGGTCAAAGATTCCAAGAACAAAAGTATGTTGATTTACTGAGAGTAACAAATGACTATATGTCTTTGATGATCATTATTATTTATCATCAGATTATACTAACAAATAAACTCATATTATTATAGTGCTTTATTGATGCAACAAGGTCCAAAATAAGGGAATATGGTGATGAATCTCTAAAAACAAAAGAATAAAATAAAATGAAAACTATATGAATAAAAATAAGAATAGGAATACAAAGTATTTGGTTGAAATTTGTTGATATAGACTTCAATCATTTTTTATTCAGTTATGATTTTTATTTATTAATTTTCGGTTATTCAAAAATATCTGTACATAAACATATATTATTTATCATATCGTATTTATAAATATAAACAAATTTATACATAGAAATTTCAATTCTATTGTAGCTTTTTTTATTGGTGATGAATAATGTCCCCCCCCGCATGTTTCAATTATTTGTTGAAATTTTTTTTTTTGCTTGGGTTGAGGATTGAAAGAAAAAAAAAAGATCAAAACAAAACAATCCAAAAACATAGACATAATCAATTCTAATCCATCAACAGCTTCATTTTTTTCTATGTCAGAACAAGTAAAGATCAATCCAGATTTACTGATTATACTAGTTGGTTCAGTAATAAATAAATGTATCAGTGAATACAAAGGTGATTATAAGGATTGTAAGGCATTATTCCCAGTGAACAAATTCATTCTAGATTTGAATAATCTTACTCAAGAATATACTACGAAATTCCCTAATATTGATATTCACTTCCCTCAAATAGATATTAAATTACTTTCATTTATAATCACAAAGACTTTATATCATAAATTTGTTACTGTGACCCAAGATCATGTAATTATTGATGTACTACCTCATGCCTATGAGAATTATTTGAAGAATATTGTTGCTACTTCAACTTTACGGTATGCTAAATATTTATTGAAAAGTGCTAAAGATTTATATGAATTAGAACAAAAGAAATTAAGAAAAGAGAAAGGCGGTGTGTCACTACAGGGAAATGCACCCAAAGAAACAATTCCAACATTGCAACAACAATCAGCAACACCAAATGAAAAGCAAGAGGTAGTAGTACCACCACAAGTGAAAGCGCAACCACCAAAATCTACAAATACTTTGAAAGTCAACGTTGCAGAGAATAAGGTAGATACAATAAAGGAAAGTAAACCTATTTCAAACGTACCTGAACCAACGAAAGTTCAACCAAAACCTCAAAATAGTGATAACAAAGATTCTACTGTGTTCGAGAAACCTAGCGCAGATGAGTCCACGTCCCTATTGGTAACGAAAGAGAATAAAGGTGAAGAGAAAGTTGTTGATGAAGAGCAAACAATGGAATCTTCTGAAGATCAAAAGAATGAGGAGCAAGATCTAGAAGAATCTAAAGAGTTGTCTAATACAGATACTGACAAGATGGATATTGATGAGCCTCAAAAACCAATTGATGATAAAACATCTGAGAAAGTTGAGGAGGAAATCAATCAAGATCAAGATCAAGAAATGTCCGATGAGGGCGAGGAAGAAAGTGCTGGTGTGGAAGAGCAACCAAAAACACTAGAATCTACTACTGAACCACTGGATGAAGAGAAAGTTGCAGAAAATGAAAATGGAGTGGAAGTACCATCAGATGAGAGTAAACAAGATGAAGTTGCTTTGGAAGAAAAACAGACAGATGAGGAAGCCGAAAAGCCGATAGAGAGTATTGAAGAAAATGATGAGAAGAACAAGGAGAACGTAATAATTGAAGAAGATAAGGAAGAGGAAATCCTGAAAACCAAGGAGTCAGAACAAGAGCAAGAAGACAAGGATGAGGAAAGGGAAATCGGAAGAACTGAACAAGATGAATCTGATGAAAAAGTGGAAGAAACTGGAAAGACCGAAGAAGAAACTAACAAAGAAGAAGATGCTCATCAACCATCTTCACCTGAAGAAGAATCTCCATCTATAGAAGAAATTCCATTAAAACATGAACTGGATGCTGATATTGAAGCTATACCGGGAAGTGACAGTTCAAAAGAAGCAACACCAGAAGTCAAACAGTCACCAAAAACTAGTGATGACCAAAGCTCACAAGAATCACCTGAGAAATCTCACGATGATGTACCATCACCACCACCACCGCCATCTGCTTCATCTTCAGCATCTCGTAAACGTGCTCGTTCTCGTTCTCCATTGCCTGTTCCAGCTCAGCAGCATAAACGATTCCAAAACATTGCTATCAATTTACTTAATTCCATTCAAGAACATCGATTTTCCTCACCATTTCTTCAACCTGTAAGTGTTAAAGATGCACCCGATTATTATAATGTGGTTCGTGAACCTCGAGATTTGAAAAATATTATGAAAGCAGTAAAATCTAAAAATGAACCACCATTATATCAATCAGTGAAAGAATTAGAAAGAGATATTATGTTGATGTTTGCTAATTGTATAATGTACAATCAATCTGGTGATGATTTAGTGGAATTGACCAAGACAATGAAACAAGATATCAGTGAAGTATTTAAAATGTTTGAAGAAGCAGAAGAGGATATTAAGTAGAGAAGGTGGGGGGTTGTTATTTATAAGTTTATAGTTTTAAGCAATATAAGTATAAACAGTAAATAGAGCTCTTACATTCTTTAATTTTGTCTTTATTTGGTTGAATAATTTAGACGAAAAAAAAAACGTTACAGTAGAGAATTTTTAGAACTGATTTACGTTCTTACAAGTTCCGTAAATAACAACTAAACAAAATTTAAGCTATTGAATATTCTCTTGTTAAGAATCAACTCTTGTTATTGTCATTTATTCATTATTCATTATCCATTATTCATTGTTGCCTCCTGCTTTGGGAATGTTTGAATTTAATTAGTTAGACCACACTAAAAGAATATGCATAGAGAATTTCCGCCCCAAAATTTCATTTGCATTCTTACAATTTGGTTGCTTCTTTATTCTTGTTTTTTTTTTCTTTGGCTGGGAAAATTTTTTTTTACAACCCTAAATAAAAGATTTCTTATATTAATAACCACTATCCACCACCATTGCCAGTCGCCCATAATTTCATTATTCAATCGCTTAATAGGAAAGAAATTGTTGGATGGAGTTACTCATATTACAATGACGAAATTTAATTCACCATTTATTAAACAAACTTCATTTGAAGTTGATTATGCTCCCACTCATATCACCAAATGGAAATCTCAAAGAACTGGATTACAATTAACTTATATTAATCAACCATCTCCCATAGTTAATGGATATTTTGCTGTTGCTACAGAAATTTTTGATAGTTCTGGTGCACCACATACTTTGGAACATTTAATATTCATGGGATCAAAAAAGTTTCCTTATAAAGGATTATTGGATAATTTAGGTAATAGATTATATTCATCAACAAATGCTTGGACAGCAGTAGATCAAACCGTGTATACTTTGAGAACTGCTGGTTGGGAAGGTTTCAAAACATTATTACCGATATATCTTGATCATTTAATTAATCCAACATTAACGGATGAAGCATGTTTAACTGAAGTTTATCATATTGATGGTAAAGGAGAAGAAAAAGGAGTTGTATTTAGTGAAATGCAAGGGATGGAAAATCAATCATGGTTTATTCTATACAAAAAGATGCAAGAAACTTTATATGATAAGAATTCAGGGTATTCTTCAGAAACTGGTGGGTTAATGTCAGAATTACGTCATTTAACTAGTGACAAAATCCGTGAATTTCATAAATCAATGTATAGACCAGAGAACTTGTGTGTTATAATTACTGGATCAATTGATCAAGATGAATTATTAGAGATTATGACCGAATTTGACAATGAATTGCCTTCATCAACCAATATGGGGACTTTTAAACGACCATTTGTTGATTCTAAACATGATGAGCCACTTGAGGAAGTAATTGTTAAAGAAGTTGAATTTCCGGAAAATGATGAAACCATTGGTGAACTATCAATTTCTTGGATTGGACCAGTGTGTAATGATACATTAACTAATCTTGCCGTTGATATGGTGGGTGCATATTTCTCTGATAGTCCTATTTCAATTTTCAATAAAAATTTGATTGAAATTGAACATCCATTAGCCACTGAAGTCTACTACGATACTGATGACTTTTACCGTACCGCATTAAATTTCAATTTTGGCGGTGTCCCCACGGAAAATTTACAAGAATTAGATAATAAAATTAAACAATTACTTAAAGAGCAAACCACCCCTAATAAAATTGAATTAGAATATATGAAACAAATAATAGAACAACAGAAATTGAAATTTATTGCTAATGTTGAAAATTCTGCTTCACTTTTTTCTGAAATGGCCACATTAGAATTTATTTATGGTGCCACTGATGGATCAGATTTATCTAAATGGACTAAAGATTTAAAAGAATTTGAAATTTTAATGGATTGGACACTGGAACAATGGAGCCAATTAATTGATACTTTTTTCGTTCAAAATAAATCAGCAACAATTTTGGGTAAGCCATCAGCAAAATTAAATGAATCAATGAAATTACAAAATAAACAAATTTTAGAAGATATTAAAACCAAGTATGGTGAAGCAAAATTGGCAGATTTACAATTGAAATTAGAAGCTGCCCAAAAAATCAACGATAAACCAATCCCTGATGAATTAATAACACAATTCCCTGCTCCAGACCCACTGAAAATTTCGTTTATTCATACAAAGTCATACAAGGCAGGGAACATTAAAAACGGAATAGTTGATAATTCAACTAATCAGTATATTGATAATGATGATATTAGTAAATTATTACAAAAAGATACACCAACAACTGATTTCCCATTGTTTATTCATTTTGAACATTTCAAATCACAATTTGTTACTATTCAATTAGTAATGTCATCGAAAACAATCGATGGCAATCTTTTAAGTTATATGTCAGTAATGGAAGAAATTTTTTCCTTGTCAATAGAAATACCTAAAGAAGATGGTAGTGTTGAATATATTCCTTATGAGAAAGTTATTGCTGATATTAATAGAGATTTAATTGAACATCAATTGGATAATGGATTTGATGATCAATTTTTAGAGTTAATAACTGTTAAAATTAAATTCGAAATTAAAAATTATCAAAAAGCCATTAATTGGTTATATAATATAACTAATCATGTTAAATTCGAGATGAATCGTATTAGAATAATTATTGAAAAAATAATCAATTCATTACCTGAAAAGAAACGTAATGATGAATTAATGATGCATTCATCACAATGTCGTCATTTATTTAATGAAAACTCATTGAGAAAAGCTCAAGATTCGATATACACTGAGTCATTTTATAAGAATTTATTAGAAAAAATTGACAATCAAGATAATGGATTTGAAGAAATTGAAAAAGATTTAAATAAATTTAAGCAACAATTATTTCAATTGAATAATATTAAAGTGATAATTTTAGGTGATGTTACTAAATTAAAAAATCCAGTGAGTAGTTGGAATCGATTTATAAACCCTCCACCACCACGACCTACCACTATTAAAACTTCTTCCAAAATTATCCCATTCAAAGATTTACCCAAATCTTACCAATATCGATCATCATTAGGTGAATCCTGTCATGGAGAAGCATTTGTTGTTAATATCCCTAGTGCTGATTCTACTCATTTAACAAGTATAACCAAAATTCCTCATGGTAATTATCTTGATGAAGATATTTTCCGAATTGCTCTTGCCACAGAACTTTTAACTGCTATGGAAGGACCATTTTGGAAAGCAATTAGAGGTGCCGGATTAGCTTATGGAGTTCATATGAACCGTAATATTGAAACTGGATATTTAAGTTTTGTTATTTATCGAGGTTCAGATTGTATTCAATCTTGGTGTAAAGCTAAAACCATAATTGAACAATATATCAATGGTGAATTATTGGTTGATGAATTAAGTATAAGCAATGCTATTAATTCCTTAATTAATGAATTGATTAATAATCATAATAATAATCAATATAATACTGCCGTTGCTAAAATTAGTGATAATATTTTTAAGAATCGTGGACCAAATTATATTGAATTTTTCATTAAAAAATTACATAAATTTAAAAATAATGGTAATTATCAAGATGAAATTATATATATATTGAAAAAATATTTTATTAGATTATTTGATGCTAATCATTCAACAATGTTTACAAGTTTACCAACAGATAAAATTGAAACTGTGGCAGGGGTTTTTAATAAACAAGGGGATAATATAAATGTCGAAGATATTGGATCAGAAGAATATTCTGAGGAAGAAGAAGAGGAAGGGGAAGAGTATAGTGGTTCTGAGGGGGAAGGAAATGAATCAGATTAGATAATGTTGATTTAATTAGATTTTTGTATAATAATGTATAACAGAATTTTTCGTTTAGAATAACTCAAGTCCATTGTATGGGAAATTTTCTAATAATAATTGTTTTTGTTGTTTTTACTTCTATCTAAAATCTATGAAACGTAAAAAACAACAACTTGAAGTTGATACTTCTCTATGTATATATATATATAAACATCAATGATATAGCTTAATCTAGTAAAAGATTCATGGAAATATCTTTCAACTCCCTTTATGATGCAGCACCTTGTTTGTTCTTACCATTATCATCATCATTATTATTATTATTGTTGTTGTTGTTGTTGATTTCTGGTTGTTTTGGTTGCAGTTTTTCCCCTAGTTGATTTAATATTGTCAATTTTGTTGCTTCATTATCAAAAGTATCTTTTTTCAAAAATTCAATATATTTACCAACTGATTCACAAACTTGTTGTTGTGATTTCCCAGCAATTTTTTCCCAATATAATGAAGATTTACTAATGGCTTCACATGCAACCCATTGAGATATGGTATGAAATCTTAATTCCCAATCTTTACCTTCTAATAACTTTTCCACTTTATCAGGTAATCCCATATTTCTTCTTGAATATACTCCAAATTCTGCATCAGCCTCTTTAGAATTCTTGAGAGGGTCAATTTTCGGATGATTACAATGTAAAAATAATATCGAGGGTAATTTATAAGTAATCATTCGATGAACTGCAGCTTCATCCTCATATTGTTTATCTTGATAAATTTGTCGTTTATAATCATGAAATTGTTTCATTAAATCTGATGTATATCCACCAGATTGGAATGGATTTAATCTGGTATCTAATTTCCGACTGGTTAAAAATTTCCTCCAATCTTGATAAAATTCAAACCCATCTCTTGGATCAGTTTGTCCTAATGTAGTTTCGGAATATTTCCCATTAGGGGCATCATACCCCAAAATATGAACTTTATGATTGGTTAAACTATAACGTTCATTCATTACATGTAACGCCGGAACAATAGTTTCTCTATCACCTTCACCATAAGCACCTTGATAAAGTAAATCAATATAAAAATCTTTGCCATTGATATTATAATATAATGCTAATAATAAACTTTTCAAATGTTCACGTTTTGAGAAAACCATTTGTCCGGTTTCCACAGAAATTGTACTAGGTAAATTATCAAGATCATGATAATGAACTTCCAGTTGTTTATCTTTGGTGATATATTCAGCAAATGATGCATCATTAGGGATACCAAATCGATCAACAATTTCTCCTGGTTCAATTCTGGCAATTTTATAATATAATGGACTAGTTAATTTAACCCATAAATCCGGCCATAAAATCATTTTCGTCGATAAATAAGGTTCAGTAAATAATAAATTATCAACATTTTTAATCGCAAGATTATCAGCATCCATAGCAATAATATGGTCAAAACTACTGACTAATAATCCCATGATTTTCCTGGAAAATTTTTCATTAATAATATCAAATACTTCTTTACCCACTTGTTCTTCAACAATAACACATTTCCCGTTTAATTTCTTTGGTAATAACTCTTCACAAATTTGTTTATCATATTCCTGTTTGGTGTCAAGAATTAATTCAACAGGTAATTGAGATCCACGTTCTCTCATATTGGCAATTGCAGTTAATGCTGATCCTATCATGTTACCACCACCATTAACAACAATACCGTGACCCGATATGAATTGTGATGGAGGGTCAGGTAATGATTTCAATTGTTTAACAACTTGATCATGAGCATTACGAAGAGCTCTAAATTTTTCACCAGGAATAGTTAATTTGCTTCCCAATAAATATTGTTCTGATATAATCCTGGCATCCCATTGATAAGTTGGATTAAGTTTTTCACCTTTTTCTTCTTTAGTCAATGGTTCACATTTAGGTTTATTATTTAATAAAATATCTTTCAATAGGTATCTCCAATATTCTTGACGTTTGAAATATTTATCATTTGCTTTGGTTAAATAATTTTCCAAATCAGGAATCAGGTCTGTGTCTTTTTCTGCTTGTTGTAAGATAGCTAAACATGACGCTGGTTTTAATGAATTTTCAAGTTGTAAAGCATATTCATCAACTTTTTTCGAATAAATCTCAAATGAAAAGGCATATTGTTTAAAAATCTCATTACTATATTGTTCAGTTATTTCTTGTTTCAAGTGATTTTTAATATCATCTATATATTTCATTCTTAATTCAGTTTTCAATTTTTGTATCACTCCTGGTTTTTCTTGAATTTCAAGTTTTTTACGTATTTCACTAATTAATTCTTCCTTTTTAGCATCTTCTATTTCAGCAGTTAATCTATCAACATATTCTTCACTATCATAATTACTTATATGTGATTGTATTTTAGTATTATCACTAGTATGATATGTTGGACCTTTAACTTTCTTGATGTCTTCATGAGTGGAAGTCAATACATAAAGATTAAAAATTATTACTCCCAATACAAGAGTCCCCAATATGAGATGCAGTGGTGATAGTCTTCTCAAACTCATTGTGACTTGTAGGGTGTTCGTTTATTTGTAGATCTTTTTTGGGGGGTGAAAGAAAATAAATTATTTGGACTGAGGTGAATCGAGTAGTTGCTCTATTTTTTTTTTTTGGAAATCAAAAACAAAAACCTCCCTCAAAATAGAAGAAGATGATAAAATATATGAAAGATTATTTCAATATTCTAACAAATTAAGAATAATAAGTTGAAATTATAATATCAACAACAAGAAGAAAGGAAGGAAGGAAGGAAGGAAGGGAAAGAAAAGGAAATAAAAGATTTAAATAATAAAAGATCAATTCAAGTTTTAATAAATAGAACAACCAACAACAAAGACAGAGAGAGAAAAAAAAATTTTGTACAAGAAATTGCAGTTTTGTGTAGTACACGCAAAACACACACACACGTATAATCTAATCTAATCTCATTCTAGTTATTTAAACACCACATACATAAATCAATAATAATGTCTATTGCATGAAATTTAGTAATGTCAGCAATCTTGATATTCTTATTGTATGTATTCTACAGTATTGATGTTGTTGTTTTGGAGGTTATTTTTAGAAAACAACTCGTAGTTTGTATCAACAACAAAGTTCATTACTTGAGTGTATTCTTTTGTGATGGTAAACGGTTGGTTATAATTTCAGATAGATATTATTCAGGAGTAGTTTTTGTATCGTACTACTGCGTCAACAGTAAATTCTGCTTATATTTGTTTCCGAGTGTATAGGGGCAGATCCACGATCGATGAGTTCTTTATCTTGTACTAAACTACTCTCCTAAACACAGGAGGTAAAGTTAACAGACCAGCATGTATCTCTAGGATAGATCTTGAATACGGATATAACGGAGAGAGAACATATACAACTTTGTGTTCATAAAGAATTCACACACAAGTGGCTTGATCAACTAGCTTGTTCCTTCGTTCTCAATAGGGCTGAAAAATTTCCTTTATTTCATCACATCAAGGAGAAAAATTATTACACAAGCACGACTTGTAATTGGTAGCTCCACAAAAATTTATGACACCCCACCAATATGGAATAAACTAATTAACTAACAAAATATGACTATCGCATTGATTGAGTCAATCATTGCATAGAATAAAAAGGAGTGTATTATCCTGAAGATGCGTATAAACATGTGGTGAAACTCGTTTGTATGGACATTACATACAAACGAAACAAGAAAAAAAAAATACAGGCCACATTTCAAGCCCAGAAAGCAACAAGGTTCTTAAACTCACATTTATGTTAACAGCTTAAACCATATATGTGATTGTATCTAATGTTATTAGATTAATTACGGTTCTTATAGTAGTAGAAGCAATTCAAGGACTCTTTTTGATGTAATTATGTCAATTTATTTGCAATTTCACATATTGAATATTTCCTGTATATACATTGCCAAAGTAATTTATTTTTTTTGAATTTCTTTTTTTTTCTTTGTAACTCTCCTCCTCCTCTTCTTCGTCTTCTTCTTCTTCTTCATCGTCTTGGTCTTCCCCTTTTTCTTATTTCATTTTCATAATTAAAAACTCATCAACCCTATTTTCAACAAACTTTTTCTTTTATATCTTTATTGTTCTTCTTCTTTATTACTACTACTACCATCACTACCACCACTACCATTAAAGCATCCATCGTTTATTAATTTTTAACTTTTTAACTTTTTAGTTGTATATTTTTATTTTCATTCATTTAAAACTCATACACCCACCAACATATCTATCATGTCATCATCACATCCAGATAGAACTCATCAATTCACTCATTCTAATACTAAAAGAAGAGCATCAATTGTTTATGGATCAGTAGGTAAAGGAGGGTTATATTTACCTTCAGATTTCATTCCTACAAAGGATAACGGTCATAACAATACATTTGACAATGAAGATGAAGAAGCAGATAATAATAATGAAACTCAACCATTGTTACCTGATAGTTTTGGTAATTCTCCTTCAACATTATTATATAATAAGAAAAAAATCAGAAGGAAACTGAGTGTTATTAATCATGAATTGATTGAAGAAGAACGTGAATTATTGAAAGATAATCATATTCCTATTCCTGAAACCAATGGTTCTACTAATGCAATTCAAGATGAAGCTGTTGCTCAGGAAGAAGAAGATCAAGAAGACAACATTATCAGGGATACGTTTGAAAATGCTATTATTAATAAAGAAATTCAATCAACTACATCAACAATTGAGTTGAAAAATTTAATTAAATCATCAATCCCATTAGTTTTAACTTTTCTTTTACAAAATTCTTTATCAACAGTATCAGTTTTCAGTGTTGGTCATTTAGGTGCGACTGAATTAGCAGCAGTTTCAATGGGGGCCATGACGGCTAATATTACCGGGTATGCTACCATTCAAGGTATTGCTACTGCTTTAGATACACTTTGTCCACAAGCTTTTGGAGCCAAAAAATATAAATTAGTTGGGTCATATCTTCAAAAATGTACTGCATTAATTTCAGTTATTATGTTACCTATTTTCATTATTTGGATATTTTTCGGGTACGATTTAATTTGTTTAATTCTTCCTGATAAGGAAACAGCTAAATTATCAGCTGTTTATTTAAAATATCTTACATTTGGTATGCCAGCTTATATTTTATTTGAATGTGGTAAAAGATTTTTACAAGCTCAAGGGATTTATCATATTTCTACTTATGTGTTATTAATTGCTGCCCCTTCTAATTTAATTATGAATTTATTATTTGTTAAACATATCGGTTATTTGGGTGCCCCAATTGCTGTAGCCATAAATTATTGGATTATGTTTTCTGGGTTAATTATATTAACGGTATTTTATGTTAAACCTGAAGATACTCCACTGGGATTGCATCCAATGGAATGTTGGGGTGGCTTCAGTATTAAAGATGCTTTCCATGATTGGAAAAAATTGATTGTTTTAGCTATTCCAGGATTAATTATGTTGGAAGCAGAATTCTTAGCATTTGAAATCTTAACTTTAATGGCATCTTATTTAGGTACTATTACTCTTGCTGCACAATCTGTCGGTACAACAATGGCAGCTTTAACTTATCAAGTACCATTTGCTATTGGGATTGCTTCATCAACCAGAATTGCCAACTTTTTGGGTGCCGGATTAGGTGATGCCGCTAAAATTACTACAAAAGTTGCACTTTTATTTGGTCTCTTCATTTCAGTATTCAATTTTTTGGTATTATTTATATTCCAAACCCAAATTGCTAAAGCTTTCACTAATGATGAAAAAGTTATTAGTGCTGTCACCAATGTCATGTGGTTAATTGCTCTTATGCAAATATCAGATGCCATGAATGCTAATTCTGCTGGTTGTTTAAGAGGTCAAGGTCAAACAAAAATTGGTGGGATTGTCAATTTGTTCTCTTATTATGTTGTGGGATTACCATTATCAGTATATCTTTCATTTTATTCACCTTGGAAAGGTTCTTTACATGGTCTTTGGATCGGTAGTACTGTGGCATTAACAATTATTGGTTCAGTTCAAAGTTATTATGCATTGACTGTTGATTTTAATAAACTCTGTGATGATGCAAGAAAAAGAACCAATACTGAAAATCATCATAATCACGTATAAGGCCCAACGGTGTTTTTTTGGTATATTTTTGTTTATCATCAAAATGAATCAAAAAGTATAATATATATATCTACATATTTAATAGACAATATTATTTATAGCTAATACGGCTCTCCAAATTGTAAAAATAAGTTGTTCTGTTACGATGACGGCGTGTGTCACACACTCAGCCAACATTACCACGAATAGAGGCTGATCAGGTCAACTGCGATATCTAGACAATTACTCAACATCTTACAAATGATGTAAAATGGCTACAATTAATTATCTACAACATTTTAGGGTAACTAAAACTTAGAGTAAGTGTAATAAGAATAGGTGGACACACATCCGTTCTATTTTACACATAAACTACTTTATTCAAGGTTTAATTAGAGAAATGAAAGTACTATATACTTGAAATCATTTAAGGTGCATATTATCACTGGTAAAAGGAGTTAAATGTGTTACCATTCATGAATAATGGTTCAACCTGAGTCAAAAGCATTGATTACTAATGAAAATCCCAATAAAGATCACTATGTTATAAATTATCGTAAGTTAACTGGTGAACGACTGCATTGACAATTGCTGCGTCAGAACATAATTCTTTTTGTCTGGACTTTGTGCCTCTCGAGATTATTCTTTACAGAGAGTTTTTATGTGTGTTCAAGCGCTCGCTCAACACGTAAGGATTTCAACATTACAAACGTTACTTTCTGTTTCATATGATAATTCCATTCTTCTTCTTACCAATGGCATAGATAACTTGCAATAAGTCTACTCACAGAATGTTCTACAATTAACATATCTACATTAAATGGTTATTTTTCTTTAATACTGACATTAGCAAATATGATGAAACTATATCAAATCATATCTTTATTTTGAGATCTATCTATTAGTTTAAAACTTCAAAAGGGTCTTAATCACAAATTCGTCAAAACACCAGTAACCACTCTATTAGTGCTAACTACCAAGATCCCCTATTATTTTATTGAAATTTCCCAATTACTAATTACAATCACTACCATGACAATAGTTACTACTGACGTTGATTTTTTTCGGGATATATCCAAACTTCCCTCCGAAATCATTGTCATAATTATTGGTTATTTGCCAAAATGTATGTTACCACAATTATTGTATTTTCAACCCATTCAAAAAGAAGTGGCTTTTATAATTTTATTAGATGTAAATATTACTGAAAGAAAAAGACACAAAGGAAGTGAAACACCCCATGTTGGCTACTCCGAATGTGACTGCAATCGGTTCAAAATTGAACTTAATAATTTGAAGAAAGGCATTGCTCAATGGAATGTATACCCGAGAGCAATTCATATGGACGACAAATTTGTATTTAGGGATGTTTTGGATACTTTCCCTAGGCTTTTAAAGGAAACTCTGAGTATTAATGGTACTCTTTCTCAGTGTGAAGGTATAAAAGCAGAAGCATTGCTCAATTTATTTTTCAATACTAATCTTAGGTTTGATTCTATGCAATTGAATGGTCTCTGGGACCCAGCTACATTACCCTCTGTTGCCACAAGCATTCGATTATTTCATACCACATTGAACAGTTATGTGATTCCTGGCGTAAAAAAGTTGGACATGGAAATGTATTCTAATAATGACGAACCCCAAACATACACCTTTTCGCCCGATTTAAAAGACTTGCGTGTTTACTTCAACTTCACGATTCAAGTGACTTTGCCTCCAAATTTGCGAAAATTATGTATCACAACTTCATTGGATTCTGCGAATTTTGTGTCCCCAGAATTAGTCAGGTTAGAGTATTTACAGCTTCAGTTGAAAAATATTCAATCTTTTGATGAAACCGGAATAATTGCTCCTAATTTAAAAATCCTCGACTTAACAGGGTGTTTTAAAATGTCCAATTTCAATGGGTTGAAGCAGTTCCAAAGATTGAAGCGTCTTCGTTTGAAATATTGTGTTTATCCAGTTGGTTTATTTGAAGAATGTTCATTTAATGAGCTAGAAAGTTTTGAGTACATTGGAAAAGGCTTTCCAGTTTCGTGTGATGTCAGTTGTTCAAGGTTGACTATTCCTTCAAATTTGAAACTGTTACTGATCAAAAATATTGGAAATATGAATGTTGATTTGAGGACCCTAGTGTTTCCAGCAAAATTGACGCGATTAGAACTTGTGGACCTATCCTTTAATGATGGTTACTTTCATTTAGGAGAGAATTTGCAATATGTTCACATTGAGACATCCACACTTAGATTTAATAGCAGCTTCAAAATTCCTCATTTGGCTGGAGAATTAATATTAGAAGCTGATTATTTAACTTTTGACAGCCCGGAATTTATGTATCATTTGCCGAATAGTCTAACGCGGTTGCAGTTGATTGCAAACAAACAGGGGAAAATGAGTCCTTTTATCCGAAAAATTAGATGGCCCTTAGTATTAGGTGATTTTGCTTTCAAAAATTTTAGTATAGGTTATCACACATTGGAGTTGTTGAATTTAAAAGAATCCAGACTTGAAGTGATTTATATTCGTGGAGGTAACATCAAGAAGTTAAATGTAGATCTATTTCCAGTTAGTGTTAAAAATTTAACTTTAATGGAAATGGGGATCCATGAACTACCTGCTTCATTTAAAAGATTGAATAATTTACGACAGTTGTCACTAATGGGAAATCAGTTGAATAAGATAAACCCTGTCAAATTGCCAGTATCATCTTTGGAGGTTTTAAACGTACGTCAATGTAACCTTCGTTTGATATCACCATTTTTGGTTTCAATGTTTGAGGAAAGCAATAAGAGTGCGAAATTAAGTATAAGGGCTACCGGGAACTTAAATGTAAATGTCATTGATGTAAGAATAGCAATGAAAGCAATCAAGGGACTTTCATTGGAGCTTAATAAATTTGATGAAACATTGAGGGAAATTTCCAATAATTCTTCTCGCTTGTCTTGTATATATGGGATTTTTGATCCATATTCTGATGAAGCTGAATCTTCTGGAACGAGTGGGATTGTACCTGATTATGATTCAGACGATCTTTACAATGGAAGTGTGTTTACTCCGGATGAGGACTACAGTGACGAAGATGATTATTCTCGCCGCCCTAACGTTATTGTGGAAGCGCTAGGCTTGATAAGCGATGATGAATCAGATTCTTGAAGCATTATCATATTATATAGTCTGTAATTTATGTATGATCAGTCAAATACCTATTGCAAAACATGTAACATTTTGTACGTGAGTACTAATTAAGCTGTTGGTTAATCAATTCTAGCTATAAAGACATGACTAACCGTGATTCTACTCTGGTAGTACACTCAAAAGCATTTTACTATTGATCTTACGAGCTTTACTTAACTGAGTCAAATTATGTAGGTCAATCAATATGATCATTTGATAATTTTGTGGAACTCTTTCAATTGAGTTGTAGTAATTCACATAGAAAATGTATCAAGAAGCAAAGAAATAACTCCGTTACACATTGATCTTAATAATTATCTAAAGACCCTTTTTTTTTGCAGTGCCAATTTTAAGTAAAATTTGGTAGCATTGTGTTTGATCCGCTTGGAATTCATCAAACTATTTTTTTTTCTTGTTATTTCAAATAAGCACGTCAATGTCAAGTCTATCTAGTCTTACGTATTCCTTCCAATAAT